>Ga0213833_1000066_pt1 | contig 274220 bp, 214 predicted proteins | sample SWATP21_FD_160575 | JGI IMG/M metagenome (GOLD analysis project Ga0213833, IMG submission 160575) | Coastal seawater microbial communities from Marineland, Florida, United States - SWA TP2 #1 | ecosystem: Environmental > Aquatic > Marine > Coastal | place: USA: Florida | collected 2016-08-14
TCACCACCGTAGGCTTCCGCACAAACCTTGGTCAGGGCCGCAGTCAGTGTCGTCTTACCATGGTCAACGTGTCCAATCGTACCTACGTTAACGTGTACCTTACTTCTTTCAAATTTTTCCTTAGCCATTGTCGACCGCCCCTGCGTTCTCTTACTCTAAATCAATCTGCTTGTTGGTTCAGTTGCTCTACAATTACTTCTATATATAGAAGCAACAATTTCTCTATCAAAAATCTGCCTAAACTTGTCTTCACATCTACTCGGCGAAGTAAATGGTGCTCACTCCCGGAGTTGAACCGGGGACCTCTTCATTACCAATGAAGTGCTCTACCGCCTGAGCTAAGCGAGCCATGTAATGGAGCGGGTAGCGGGAATCGAACCCGCGCAACCAGCTTGGAAGGCTGGGGTTCTACCTCTGAACTATACCCGCGTAAGAACTTCTCCGCCCTGTTCGCCTTAACCTGTCTGCTTATTCAGCACCAAGCTGTGAAGTGGTGGAGGGGGGTGGATTTGAACCACCGAAGCTTGCGCGTCAGATTTACAGTCTGATCCCTTTGGCCACTCGGGAACCCCTCCCTCAAGAATCCCAAGGGTCAAAATCCCTGGCTCTCTCACTCAGGGGCGGCATTTTATTGGAATTGGGGGGCTTGTACAAGCGTTTCACAGAGATTTTCTGAGCGACTCAGACCCGGCCTTTCTGTAGATAAATCAAGCCATTCGGAGTCATTCAAACGTTGATCCGAGCCCGGATGAAGCCAGACCTCTATCCCACCAGTTGAGCGGGGAATCACATCGACAGTCGGCCCATATCCGAGCCCCTGAATTCGCTCTAACAGCTCGCGTGCTCGCTGCTCATCCTCATAAACGCCTAATGCCACGGCATTTTCCAGCAATCCTCGCGTAATCAGATAACTCTCAACATCCAGATTCTCCTCTTTGAGGCGCTCACCGAGCCCATCCAGGGTTATTGTGGCGACAGCACGAGAAGACGCCGGCGGCAGGTAGAGTCGGTAGAGAGGGGAAAGCTCTTCACCCAGCAACTGCAAGGCAGCCAGATGGCCCGCCCCACGGGCATCAGCGATAAAGTACTCTGCATCATCCAGAGTCTGGAATCCTGAGACCAGTGTGCAAAGCTGTTCCGCTTGGGCATTCAGGGCCTGTTGCCGCTCGGTATCAGTCGCGAACTCGGCCAAGGTGATAATCCCGGTATTGAGCAGAGGACGCGGCTCTTCCGGAGCAAGCTCTTCTGACTCCTCAGCCATATTGCTCCAGACCAGATAGATGATGTTGAGCAGCACGAGAAAAATGGCGATATAGCGCATAAGGATTGCCTAGCGGTTCGAGTCTTCAGTGCAAACCAACGCCAGGCCATCCAGCACCAGATCGGAGACGATTTCCGATTCGTATTCTTCGGAAGAACCCAGTAACTCACTCAAAACAACCGCATCTCCACCGGCCAAAAAGAGTTTCAGACGCCCGCTGGCGGTCAGGGTGTCAGCAATGACCGACTGTAGCAGAGCGATCTGCGAAGCATAGATGCCATTACAGACAGCTGCTTCGGTGCCGTGGCCTAACGCCGTCGAAGGTTTTGGCTCCTCGAGCAAACGAATTCTTGTATTGTCTTCAATAGCTCTGGCCATGAGCCGTCGGCCGGGCAGAATATAGCCACCCTGATGCTCTCCATCTTTGGCGAGCACATCGACAGTTATTGCCGTCCCGGCATCTACAATTACACAGGCACTTTGCGCCCGATTGTATGCCGCTATTATCGCCAACCATCGATCGACGCCAAGTCTGGACAACTCCTCATACTGATTACGCACACCGGCACAACTGCGTGTCACGGTTGCGACTTGCACAGCCAAGCCTAGCGCTTCTGCCGCCCAGGCCTTGACTGCTTCGATAGACTCTGCGCCTCGGACGCAACTCAGCCTTACCGCCTCAATGCCCGATAGATTCGCCAACTGTGTGAACAGGGCTTCCTCATCGTCTGCAACGTCGGCCAACAGTTCACTATCATCGGCTTCAGTGCCCGGGACGAGACGCCACTTGATTCGACTGTTGCCTGCATCAATTTCCAGAATCAATTTGCCGCTCCGTCTACCGCTTCTGTTGCCTGCCCTGAAAGCACAGGGCGCAAGGAAGGAAAAACCTCGCCACCGCTAATGCGATGCAAGACTTCATGAGTGTCACAAACCAGCAAAGCTCCCTGCGCATCAACGCCTTTACTCATTCCGCGTAATTCCTGATCACCGTTCAAGATTGACACTTCCTGCTCATAGTAGGCGTCCAGTTCATTCCATGTCTGTTGGAAAGCCGCAAAGCCCTTCTCCATAAACAGAGCCAAATTGCGGGTGAATACCTGACAGAGCTCAAGTAGTAAATCGGCAGCTTCGAAAGTCACACCAAGTTTGTCCAGCTCTCTACGAACGTCAGTCACGGGCCTTTCAATATCCGCGATCACTTCATCAGGCAGATCCAGATTGATACCGATTCCGAATACGATGATTGGCGAGTCTCCGTTCTGACAAGTCTCGAGGAGAATGCCAGCGAGTTTCTTGCCTGCAACTTGTACATCATTAGGCCACTTCACTCGTGCCTCACCCACACCAGTCGTTGCCAGCGCTTCTACCACACTGAGTGCACTGATCAGGCTCAAGGGCTGCAATTCTGCCAGCGATTTGCTGAAGCTCTGCGTGATGGAAAGATACAGACCAGCCCCTGCCGGGCTCTGCCATTGTCGGCCCCGGCGCCCCCTGCCCGCGCTCTGGCTGAGCCCAACAACGAGCTGCGACGGTTCCTGCAACGCGTGCATACGACGAATCGCTTCGGCATTTGTAGAATCGATCAGCGACAAGACAGTCACTCGCTCGAAAACTGCTCCCAGCTGAGAAGAGAGCAATTTTTCCAGCTCTGGGGCTTCTGGCATTGGCATGGTTTTCCAACCTGTCAGATTAAAGGCTGTCTCGCAAATAATGCAGCAGCGATTCAAGCAGAATTACACGTGAGAAGTTTACACAAAAGAAGACAACAAAAGAGAACGAAAACCGAGAGCAGCTGGCATGACTAAAACTCAGGTGTAAAAATTCAGGTGTAAAAACTCAGGTGTAAAAACTCAGGTGTAAAAAAGGGAGCGAAGATAGACTCTCGCTCCCTTTTTCTCTTTTCCACTTGATCACTTTTCGAATCAAGTGGAAATCATGAATGGGTATCTATTCTCGTTTCGCGGCAATCCTTACTACCGAGAAACAGGATGAACACCCTCACTATCCCATCTTTTATTCGTTGCTGGCTACCGCGTCGTCACCACCAGATTGTTCAGACTTAGCCTTGAACAATACCGACAGGGCTTCGAGGATGATGAACACAGTGGTCACAACAACCAATACTTCGATAATTACCAACACCCATTGTCCACCCTGGAAGTGATTGATCAGATACCAACCACTTGCCCACAGTGCGGCGAACAATATAAAGACCATTGGTGCCAACACATAGCGTGCCGGACGTCCCAGTTTCACCAGGAACACAGCAATAGTCAGCAGGGTCATACTGGCGAGGATCTGATTGGTCGCTCCAAACACTGGCCAGATCAGCATGCCGCCATCACCGAGAGTCTCATAGTTGCTATTGGTTACACCAAAGGCCAGAGCCAGACAGGCGAAGATCGCAAGTAGAGTCGAAATGTAGTTATTCTTGAGAGGGTTAATGCTGTAGATGTTGCCCCACTCCTGGATGATGTAGCGCTGCAAACGCAAGCCTGCATCCATCGTAGTACCTGCAAACAGGACAACCATCACTGCAAGCATCGTTTCAGAGAAGGCAAGTGAGAATCCCCAACCTTCGTGAATCAGATGCGCACCACCTTCGATAAAACCTTCCTGGCCGGGGCCCGATGACAATCCGGTATAGACCGCATTCCAGTCAGCACCACTTGCCGCATACAGAGAGCCCGTAACAGCAACGATAGTGATCAAGGCCAGCGAACCCTCGCCAAGAGCACCGAGATAGCCAACGAAACGCGCATCTTTCTCATTATTCAGTTGCTTGGAACTGGTTCCAGAAGACACGATGCCGTGGAATCCGGACAGAGCACCACAGGCAATCGTAACGAACAGGATCGGCCAGATCGGCGGCGTGCCCTCAGCAACAGTATTGAACGCTGGCGCAGTCACATCCGGCAGCGTCATGAATACCGCTGAATAAAGAACCAACAGACCCAGTACCAGCTGAGCACCATTGATGTAATCACGAGGTTGCAGCAGCAACCAGACAGGCAGCATGGATGCGATACCTGCATAGATAAAGAGCAGGATGATCCAGTTACCGTTGGCACCAAGACCAAAGATATCTCCTGGCAGCGCCAATGGGTTTTCACTACCGACCCAGATTGAGAAATAAAGCAGTGCCACACCAATGGCTGAAATCAGCAGCAGATTGAATTTGCGGCGAATCAGTACACCAATTCCAATCGCGACTGGAATAGCTACCCATGCTGGAATCACTGAGGATGGGAAGATCACCATGTCAGTCGCAATAATGGTCGCAAAGACAGCATTAACCAAAACCAGCAACAGGAAGATGATAACCATGAACAGCGCACTGGCTCGCTTGCCGATCAGGCTCTCAGACAGTGCACCGATGGATTTGGCTCCGTGGCGATTGCTCGCCCAGAGAGCACCCATGTCATGCACGCCGGCAAAGAAAATAGAACCCAGGACAACCCACAGAATGGCAGGCACCCAACCGTAGTAAACAGCTGCAGCGGGACCTACGATTGGTGCCGCTCCTGCTACCGCAGTGAAGTGTGCTCCCCACAAGACGAATTTGTTGGTAGGTACGTAGTCAACACCATCATTGAACTTGTGAGCTGGTGTTTCGTAGTTAGGGTCCAGACGGTAGATCTTTTCGGCAATGAACTTGGAATACACAAACCAGCCGAATGAAAATCCGATCAAACCGAAAATGACGAGAAAGACCGAGGACATAAGACGCTCTCCGAGATTGTTATTATGGACCCGGTACTAACTGCGACAGGGTCTTTATGAATTTTGAGGCCAGAATCATAGCAAGTTAAACGCTGGCAGCAAAATGAAAAACCGCCGTAAACCAGCCTGAATTCAAGTCTTCAGAGTAGTTAGAGGGCGATAGTTTGAGGGCAAAAAGAAACCCCGGACACTGAAGAGTGACCGGGGTTTCTGTGTTTCAAAGCCGGATCTTACTCGCCGCCGTCCTGGGCGTGGTAAGTCCAGTAACCAATGAACATTTCATCCCAGCTCTGCAGACCGAAGGTCAGTTCTTTGCTTGGGTCTGGATTGGCCGGATTATGCTCAGAGTTATCGAATGATCCAGTGACGTGTACTTTGGTGCCAGAAGGCAGTACAGCTGGATCGGACAACTGATAAGTTGGCTGCCATGCATAGCTGTAGTTTGGCACGTTGAGCAGTTGCTCCATAGTGCCATCCGGGTACTCAGCCAGGAACTGCATGTCTTTACCACGGAAGTGCATGTGGGCACGCAGGCCAGTCACGACAACATCTTCATTGAATGTGTAGCTGCCTTGCACTTCATAATCGCGCTCATAAGGAGGTACGCGGAATCCACCGCCAACAGAGCGTGTGAAGTTTTCATGGGCAGGTGGCTCGTCATAGATGTACAGACCAAGTTGGGTCTCATCCATGGTGGCACGGCCATTGGTCGTGTAGTGGAACTGCATGGAAAGCTGATATCCCGCAGGGATCTTCACACCGGTGTTCTCTGGGAACTCCATTGGATCAACTTTGCCTGGGGCATAGCCTTCCAGGAAGCGACGGGCTGCACCACTGGTATCACCCTCACCTACTTCAAATGAACCAGTCGGTGGAGTCACATAGGTCAGCAGGTGGTGAAGCACTGCTTCGTCACCTGGAATGTACTGAACTGCGCGAACCCACTTGTCTTCGTCAAATTCCAGCGGAACATTGACGTTGATGTAATCAAGCACACCGGTAGCCGGGATTTCGTGCTTCGGCGCTTTGACGATGTAGTCAGGCTCACCAAGACGCCAGGACTTCATGTCAACGTGCTCAACTTCGGCCAATGGGTCGGTTGGGTGTGTGCCGCGAGGTGCACCACCGTCGATCCAGTGAACAACAGTCTGCAATTCTTCATCTGAAATATAGAGCGCGTTATCGAAGTGCCCAACATAAGGGTCAACCTGTGTCGGTGGCATACGCTTGGTCAGCAGTACTTCGCGGATCATTGGTGACCAGCCTTGCAGCATGAGGTGGCTGTCCATGGCAAATGGACCAATTCCGCCTTCACGGTGGCAGTTTGCACACTGCTCAACAATGATAGGCGCCACTTCAGTGCCGTAGTCAGGCATGTCAGCCAGATGAGTTGCGCTCACTGGATACTCAATTGCACAACCAGACGCTTCCACGACAGTGGTTTCGTCTACACCACCAGCCAGCTCGGCAGAGATGATGGCAGAGGTTTGCGCGTTAAGCGGACCACGATAAAGCACATTCAGGCGCTGTGGATCGAGAACAACAACTTCACCAGCTTTGCTCAGCTGGAGAGTCTCGGAAACCAATTGGCCGTCGTCGATCAGCATTGGCAGCTCAAGACCAGTGGCTGACTGAGCAGCACGCAGTGCGGCGATATCAGTCTCGGCGCCAGACTCGATCAGCGCAAAGGAAACACCCTCTGCAAACTGGGCAGCGGTCTGTTGGAATTGGGCAATGGCAGCAGATTGATCTGCACAAGCAGTATCAAATGCCATCAACACCATGGCTTCCTGGTGACGATAACGACTCAGTTGATGAAACTCACCTTCAGTATCAAGCAGGGCGAAATCACCAGCTCGATCAGGCAGTGCTGAGGCTGGATTGGCAAGCAGGGCCAGCGCAGCAGAGGCAGAGATCAAGAGATTACGCATAGGGGAACTCCCTCTTATTTATGACGGGTAATTAGATAACGGTGCATCTTAACGCAAGCTGAAGCCAGAAACAGTAAAAAGTTACCCTAAGTAACACATTCTGTCTCAAGTCCGGCACGCTTAGTCTCCGGGAGTGTCGGAACCCCGGTGGTAGGAAAAATAACCGATGAACATCTCGTCCCAGCTCTGGGCTCCACCATGCACCTGCGCGTCCGGATCAGGGTTGCCGAGATTGTATTGGGAGTTATCGAAGGCGCCTTCGATGATGACGCGAGATCCCGCTGGAACCTGCACAGGCTCTGTCAATCGGTAGGTGGGCTGCCACGCAAAACTGTAATTTGGCACGTTGAGCAAATCTTCGTGGCTGCCATCAGGATAGACCACACTGAAGCGCATGTACTTGCCGCGATAATGCATATGTGGCCGCAAACCATGGAGCACGATGTCTTCGCTGAACTGATGACTGGCGCGCATCCTGTGCTCACTGACACCGGGTTGAATCTTGAGATTCTGGCCGCCGTGACTGAGTGAATAGGTCGAGTACTGATGCTTCGGCTCCTCATCGGCGAAGTAGAGTCCGATACGCGTTGCATCAATCACTTCCTTGCCGAAAGTCGTGTAGTGCACAGACATCTGGATCGCTGAACCTGCGGGCACGAATACACCCGTTCCTGGTGGGTAGGTCGCCGCCTCGTCCTTGCCTGGTGCATAGCCTTCAAGAAATTCCCGGTACTGATCATTCTCACCTTCGACAATACGTTCCTGATAGTCGGCAGGCACGATGAAACTGAGCAAGTGATGCAGCACGCGACGATCACCGGGCAGGTGCTGGACTGACTTGATCCAGCGATCCTCAGTAAAAGGCAGATTGATAGTCACATTCTGATAATCCAGAACGCCTGTCGCAGGTACAGTGAATGCAGGCACTTCAACGATGAAATCTGGCTCGCCCAGATGCCACACTGATTCTGCGGCTGCCACAGACTCGAGTGGGTCGAATTCTCCATCGCCTCGAGGCGAGCCGGCATCGATCCAGTGCACCAGTGTCTGCATGTCTGCTGGACTCATATAGTGCGCGTTGCTGAAATGACGAACATCGGGATCCACCTGGGCTGGCGGCATACGCCTGGTCAACAGGACTTCCTTCATCATTGGCGACCAACCTTGAACCATGCGGTAGGAATCCATGGCAAAAGGCGCCACACCGCCCTTTATATGACAGCTCAGACATTTTTCTTTTAATACAGGTGCTACTTCAGTGCTGTAGTCAGGCACCAGAGTTTGACGCCGGCTAGCAGCAGTAAAATTCACTTCACAACCGCTTACCGGGCTGCTGACCGTGTCAATGAAGCCGTCAATCTTTCCTGCAACTGCGGCATCCAAAGTATTAGCGAGCAGATCGGTTGCCTCGCGTCCTGCAATTCCCTGCGCAGGCCGCGGTCTCTGGGCTTCGATGTCCAGCCCACCGCGATAAATCACCTGACGGCGATTTGGTTCCACCACAACGATCTCACCCGCATGGGTAATACCGAGGTTTTCCGCGATGAGCTGGCTACTATCGAGCAGCACTGGAATATCCAGGCTATAAGATTCTGCGAGTTTACGAATGCGGCTGCTTTGCTGCTCAGCGCTGGAATCTATAGCCAGGAAGCGGATACCCTGACTCTCCCAGGTCGTTCGCAATAGCTGATATTTGTGCAGACTGTCGATGACATTCGGACAATCCAGATCTGTCGCAATAAAGACTACAGCCTTGTCTTCGCCATACTGACGGAGTTCGTGAAATGTACCGCGTTGATCCAGCAGGGCAAAATTGTTCACGCGCTCCGGGCTGGCCGAGCTCAATGTGCTGAACGCCATGCACAGGAACAGCGCCACCCCCTTGGGTAGTGCCATACGCTTCACCGACATGTCTCTACGTGTTCTTTTCATTTTCAACAATCTGAGCAAGAGAGGTAACAAAGTGACCCAATCTCTATTTCGTTCCCGGCCCTAACACCTGTCGCAAGCTGCGTTTTCGTGTTAGCAAAATCTTCCGCATCACTTTTCAAGACCGAATGAATTCGGCGCTTTCAGCTGTGACAATTTGCAACTGCCAGTTGTTCTGTCCGCCTGCTATCAGGCGGGAAATACCGTATTTTTAAGCGCTTCAGCAACCAACCTGCGAATGAGCCTGCCCCAAAACAGGGCGAGTGAACTAAGCCAACGGGAGAAAATGTCCTCAGATCCAATGTGATCCTGAGGGACTTATTTTTTCTCCAGAAAAGCGAACATTCGCAGACTCTCTATCAAGGAAAATCTTCGGAATAGCTCGTACATGGCCCACAGGGCAGCAAAGATAACAATAAGCATCATGCCCCAGCGCATTAGCGACGCGAAGAACAGCGCGTCGAAAACCGGCAGTTGAAACTGGTATTGGGTCAGATCACCGCCACGTTCCGTCATCCAGTGCCAGGCACTATGCGCCAAGAGCGCCGATAGCAAAATACTACCGATTCTTTCCTGCACGAGATATTTAAACAAAGCGTTCAATAACGGAATTACGATGATGAGAATCAAAATCTGACCAAGTTCGACGCCAACATTGAAAGCGAGCAGTGAAGAAAACAAATGCCCACCAGCAAACTGCAGGGTATCACTGAACAGGAATGAGAAACCAAAGCCGTGAATAAGACCGAAACCGAAAGTAACAATCCAACGATGTTCGAGCTTCGCACCGACGATGTTTTCGAAGGCCATATAGACTATTGAAAGTGCGATCAGTGTTTCGATGAGTGGCGGCCACCACAGGACATTGGGCGACATGCCAAAAGCCGACGCGATCAATGTAATTGAGTGCGCAACAGTAAAGGAAGTAACGACAGGAATCAGGCCGCGGAGACTACGCAGCGGTATCACCAGACAGAACAAAAACAGCAAATGATCAATGCCTTCGAGGATATGGGTAAAACCCATTTTCACGAAGCGCAAAGCAGCCTGGTGCCAACGCGGATCGAGTTCGACGACACCCGGATTACCAATGAAATTGAATACTCGCTCCGCGCCACTGGGCACCAAAAAACGCACAACAGTCGTGGTCAGGTCAGAGAGGGTTCCTAACTGCGGTTCGATGGAAAAATCCGAGTCTTCAGACTGAATAGGATAGGTCACCACTACATCGAGAACACCCTGACGCCAGAACAGGTCGACGCTGTCATCCAGCGGCGGACTATTCACATTGGCCATGGCAGATTCGTAATCGGTAAATGAGCGATCTGAAGGCAGAGAAACACGAGTGGCCTGCAACTGCTGGCCGTCCAATTCGACACCGTTCTCGTAGAAGTGCACTGACTCTGTGATGTAGACCCGCGCAGCCTCTTCCAACTCTTGCTCTGCTTCAGAAAACTGCAGATAACCGGGACCGCGCAGCGGAAAAGTGATCTCCCCGAACGCTTCCATCGGAACGCGTAAAATTGCGGTGAGTTGATCCCCTTCCGGTTTCACAAACGCATGAACAGTGACACGGACCGGTATGTCATGGGCACTGAGCAGGCCCGGAAAAAGCAGCAATGCGATACAGAGCAGAGGACGACTCAGAATGCGAAAAAACAGCTTGTTGACTGGGTGCACAGGAGCACGTTGAAGCGACCTGGATTTACAGGTAATGGAAACAGCGTTCATATTTATTTTTCTAATTAAATCAGTCGACTAAAACAGGGAGGCTGAGCATACAGCAAGCAGATCAAAAGCTCGCTCTATAACTGTTACAAATTGATACAAGTGCCCGCCGCAAAAAATTGGCTGTGAGTATACTGTCTGGGCTTATATCAGTATACTCGGGCCCTGCTCTGGGATTTGTATGCCCGTTGCGGGCAATTTAAGGAGAATAAAAATGACAAAGATCAAGCTACTGATTGGATCTGCCCTTGTCGTCGCTCTCGTTGCGTTGGGAGTTGGCCAATCAGAACTTCAAAAGCCAAGCGTTGCACAAAGCAACGATGTCATGGCTCCACACTTTCTCGTCGATCCACTCTGGCCGAAGCCTCTCCCCAATCACTGGGTGCAGGGTAATACCATCGGTGTAGACGTTGACGACCGTGATCACATTTTCATCGTGCACCGTAATACTGAATCCCAGTTCATGAGAATTCAGGAGATCGGTCTGTACTCTGGCGTAGCCGAGTGCTGTACTCCAGCACCACCAATCATCGAGTTCGACCAGGAAGGTAACCTGATCAATGCTTGGGGTGGACCAGTTGAAGGCGCACCTTATGTATGGCCAGCCTCAAACCACGGTATCGAAGTCGCGCCTAACGGCGACGTCTGGATCGGTGGTAACGGTGGCGGCGACTCTCACGTTCTGGTTTTCACCCGCGACGGTGAATACATCCGCACAGTGGGTATCCCAGGTCAGCCAATCGATTCCAACAGCACTGAGCACTTCAATCAGGTAGCAGAGATCGCCATCGATCCAGTTGCCAACGAAGCGTATCTTGCTGACGGTTATCGCAACAAGCGTGTTGCCGTTGTTGACGTAGCTACCGGAGCGTTCAAGCGCTACTGGGGTGCTTATGGTCAAACAACCATTGATGATGAAGCTGATCGTACTTACACACCAGGTGAGCCAGGCCCGAATGTTTTCCGTGGTCCTGTTCACTGTGCCGAGCCTTCCAACGACGGCTTGATCTATGTGTGTGACCGTGGCGCTGACCGTGTACAAATTTTCCGTCCAGACGGTACGTACATCAGCGAGCACATTTACAACCCGGCTACTCTGGCTCAAGGTTCTACCTGGGACATCGCGTTCTCACCAGACGAAGAGCAAGAGTTCATCTACCTGGCCGATGGTCAGAACTTCAAGATCTCCATCATTGATCGCGAGTCCATGGAAGTTCTGTACACCTTCGGTGACGGTGGACGTCAGCCTGGTCTGTTCTTCGCACCACACAGTATCGCCACTGACTCTGATGGCAACATCTATACCACTGAGACTTACGAAGGTAAGCGGGTACAGAAGTTCCTTTATCAGGGCATGCAACCAGTTACTGTTCGTGACCGCGCGCCAACCTGGCCTGCTGACGAGCTGTAAGTCAACGCTGGTTTGAATCAAAAGGCCGCTGGAGAGCTCTCCAGCGGCCTTTTTTGTTGCCTGCGATCCAGGCCAGAACAGCATCAGACCCTACCCTCCAAGCCGGAATGGGTGCTTGCAATCTCGGGCAATGATGCTACTTTCGGCGAAGCAGTCCCCCAACCACTAAATTAAAGAGCTCTGATATGTCTAAAACAATAAAAACGCTAATCAGTGCGTCCATCGCCTCTGCTTTATTGGCGGGTTTATATCTCGGCCAGTCCAGCCTGACCGAATCTGCCCAAGCCGTTAGCAATGACCGCATGGCACCACAATTCGTAGTAGACCCTTTCTGGCCTCAACCTCTACCTAACAAGTGGATTCTCGGACGAACTATCGGGATCGCCGTCGACGAACGTGATCACCTGTTCGTCGTGCATCGTGATCAGGACAGTATGTTCATGAACCAGGAAATCGGCCTCACCCTGGGTCGCGCGGAATGCTGTACTGCAGCGCCACCTATTCTCGAATTTGACTCAGCCGGCAACCTCGTCAATGCCTGGGGTGGCCCGGGAGAAGGATATACCTGGCCCGAGTCCAACCACGGTATTGAAGTCGCACCTGACGGCAACGTCTGGATTGGCGGTAACGGCGGCGGTGATTCCCATGTACTGGTCTTCACCCGTGACGGTGAATTCGTACGTGAGATCGGTATCCCGGGTGAGCCACCTAACAGCCTGAGCACAACTTCATTCAGTCGCGTAGCTGAGATAGCGATAGATCCAGCCGCCAATGAAGCCTATTTTGCTGATGGCTATGGCAACAAGCGCGTCGCAGTGGTGGATGTTGCTACCGGAGCCTTCAAGCGATTCTGGGGCGCTTATGGCAACACGCCCATTGATGAACGGGTTGTCTATGTCCCCGGCGAACCCCTGCCAACACAATTTGTCGGTCCGGTGCACTGCGCAGAGCCGTCGAACGATGGACTGATCTATGTGTGCGACCGCGGCGCAGACCGCATTCAGGTCTTTCGCCAGGATGGCACTTACGTCAAGGAAGGTCAGATCGCCCCTCTCACCCTGGCGGGTTCAACCTGGGATATTGCCTTCTCGCGCGATGAAGAGCAGGAATTTCTCTTCGTTGCCGATGGCGGTAACTTCAAGGTCTACATCGTGGATCGCGAGTCACTGGAAGTTCTCGCGGAATTTGGCGACGGCGGTCGTCAGCCGGGCTTGTTCTTCGCTCCACACAGTATCGTGGTGGATTCAGAAGGCAACATCTACACGACCGAAACCTACGAAGGCAAACGCGTGCAGAAATTCCTCAACCAAGGGTTGAAACCCTTAAGTGAGCATCGCACAGGCGCTCCTTGGCCAACTCAGGAATTGCACTAAGCTATTTAGGTTCCTTAGTGCCAAATTGACAAGAGCCGACATGAGTCGGCTCTTTTGTTTTACACAGTTGTTCAGCTTAATTTCATAAACTTGAACGTACTCTGGATAGCAACTATTCTGCCTGCCCGCGTGGCTAATTCGGTACCGATAAACGCTGTATGCGACCATAGCTCTATGAAACAACTTGTAACGAATACACAGAAAGAAGGAATCCGCCCTATGAAGTATCGAATCATTCCAATCCTCCTCAGCTTGTTAACCATGCCATTGCATGCGCAGGAAACAGTTGAAGTCAATTACAGCTATGGCGGCAATGCCAATCTCAGTGGCATCGGCCCCAGCCTGCAATTTGCGTCGTTCGCTGACAGCCGAGGTCTGGCCAATCCCAATCTGATTGTTGCCGAGGGGCTTGATAGTGCAGACGGTTATGCGGCGGAAGCACCACTTGCTGATATCGTTCGCGATGCATTCGTACAAGCTTTCAGTAAGGGCGGAGCCACGGTTGTGGATGCCGACGGTGGCATGACGATTGCTGGCGAACTAAGCGCCTCATCAGTTGAAGTCGTTGATCGCAGTGGAGTCGAATCCATCCAGCTCACACTCCGCGTTTCCATCTCATTACAAAACAGAGGTCGCAGCATCTACGACAGCAATCTTTTCGGGCGCGGCATTGTTCCTGTTGAAGATGGACTCGCGAGTGCAGTGCACTCAGCGCTGGACCGAATGATTCGCGACCTGACCAACGATGATTACTTTATGATTGAGCTGATGTAATCAGAAACTAAACTAGATTTAAAAACAACCAAGGCTGCTGAACAGATCTTCTGTCAGCGGCCTTTCTATTTCCGGGAAAAAAGTGAGACCTGTCTCTCTTGCCAGGTTGGCGATGCTACTTTGCATATCACAGTGGTGAATACCGACCGATGTGTCCTGCTCAAATCTAAACGCTGCCGCCTGACCTGACGCAGTAGCAATGATCTTGAAAAATCCGTCGGGCACCCGGTGCGGTGTCGCAATAGGCAAAGTCAAAGCCTCGGATTCATCGTTGTAGAGCGGACCAGTGACAACAAACACTTCCTCTTCCCGATTCACCAGATTGCGAATCGCCCAATCCAGACCATACCAGGCGCCACGACTCAGGCTCGAACTACGCGCTACAGCATTGGTCAGGTAGTTCACATCATTCCAGTAGGGTGTTGCCGCAAAATTCACCAATGGCGCGTACTGTGCGCGCACCATGTTGAGCTCCTCTGCTGCCGCGAAATCAGCATCGGACAGGGTCTCTGCCACATAGTCATCTGCGATGGGCTGGCGAGACAGACTGGAGGCGATGCCAACGGTTTGTGAAGTTACACGATAGGCGACCCAATCTGCTGACTTACGGCTCGTGTTGTAAGACAGCGCATAGATAGGCCTGAGCAAAAGATGATTCTCTCGAGCAGCTCCTTGCGGGCATCCGGCGAGGCAATGGGTGACATGATATTCCTGCGCTGACGCAGGTAGCGCGCTCAACAGGCCCGACACTGCAAGCAGTGCCAGCACAATCCTGTTTACCTTTGAGATAAATGCACTGGCTGCCGTGCGAGCAAACTCTTGATTAAAAAAAACACTCTTCATCTATGTACCAAGTATGTACCAAAATTCCAAAGGCGAACCGAACTGGAAATTGCAGGTTTGCCACTACGCGCACTTCAGATTTTTCATCCATCATGCACACTTCTCATGGATCAGCCCAGGACAGACCCACGAGTTTTGTAGTAATGCGACAACAAAAGAAAAACCGCACCCAAATCCGTGTTAACAATTTTGGCATTGAAGCGTCTATTACGCCAATTGACTCAGTAGCTCAATGCGCCCAAACCACGTGTGTTAGCGACGAGTATAAGGCGTTCACAGTCGGCAACCAGGCCTTTCGAGCGCTAAAAACTGCTACCGATTATTGAAATTCACTGCAGATTTCAATTTTCAGGAAGCGAACCACCAAGTCCGTCCCTAGTATGGCCGACTAACTTACTACCTGTTCCTCAGGTTCAATCAAATCGTTTTTCAGGAGACTGATATGCGGATGTTATCCAGGATTGTTCAACTTTCAGCGCTGTTTGCTCTGGCAGCTTCTGCCAGCAGCATGACAATGGCCGCTGAACGAATTGGCGATTTCTCACTGGTTGATGCTGATGGCCGTTTTTTCCAACTGAGCCGGCACGCCAATCAAGATGCCATCGTCCTGCTGTCCTACTCCCATGAGAGCAGAGATGCACGCAGAGCTGTTGCTGATCTGGAAGATCTCGCGGAAGACTATGCCGACCAGTCCGTTGAGTTCCTGCTGATTAATTCTACCGCTGTTGCGGATAAGGCAGTGCTTAAAGAAGAAGCGGAAGATCGTGACATCGAATTCAGAATTCTGATGGATGACACGCAATTGGTGAGCGGTGCACTGGGTCTGAGTCGCATTGGCGAAGCCGTAGTGATTGACCCACAGTCTCTCGAAGTCGTTTTCCGCGGTGCGCTGGCCTCACGCCAGGCAGAGGGTAGCCGATCCGAGCGCAACGAGGCAGCCTATGTCGCCGATGCCCTCGCTGCCGTCCTGGCCGACACCGATGTACCAGCCAACAGTATCGCCAGTAAAGGTGAGCAGATCGAATACCCACAACTGGACACTATTTCTTACGCAAACGATATTGCACCTATTCTCGAAGAACGCTGTGTGACTTGTCACCAGGAAGGTGGCATTGCGCCATTTGCCATGAGCAATCATCAGATGGTGCAGGGCTGGTCACCGATGATCCGTGAAACATTGATCACCAAGCGTATGCCCCCAGGCCAGATTGATCGCGAATTCGTCGCTGACTTTCATGATGTTAATCACATCACCATCGAAGAGACGCAGAAACTGGTGAGCTGGATCGACAATGGCTCACGCAATGAAGACAGCACTGATCCACTGGCCAGCTATGTAACCGAGCCTGTTAAATGGCTGAACGGCGAGCCCGACATGGTCATCAACATTCCTGCGCAGACTATTCCTGCGACCGGTGTTCAGGATTACCGCAATATTCGCATTCCTCTGGAAATCGAAGAAGACATCTGGGTCAAGGCAATCGAATTCGAAGCCGGTGATCCAACTGTGCTGCACCACATCATTGCCTTCTCTTATGGCCCTAACGGCGTCAATGAATTCGAAATTCTGAATCAGGGAATCGGACTTGGTGCCTATGCGCCTGGCAATGAACTGAATCTTTATCCAGAAGGCGCTGGCTACCCGCTCAAGAAAGGTGGCGGCCTGATGCTACAGCTTCACTACACAACTTCCGGGAAGGAAGCAGTTGACGCATCTGAGATTGGTCTCTATCTGTGGGACGAAGAGCCAGAGAAAGTCATTCTTGGTGGTTCTGCTTCTGATCTCGATATCAATATCGAACCCTTCACCACAGAGGAAATGGTCGCGACCGCGACTTTCCGCAAGGACTCCTACCTGACCATGGTAGGGCCACACATGCACTATCGTGGTTATGACGCGAACTTCAAGCTGCAATATCCTGATGGTCGCATTGAGGAAGTACTCAACGTACCGAACTATCAATTTAACTGGCAGAAGACCTACGATTTCGTAGAGCCGAAATACCTGCCAGCCGGTACCCAGATGATCTTCCGAGGCACTTTCGATAACACCGAGATGAATCCCTTCAATCCGGATGCGTCTCAGACCCTGACATGGGGGGAACAAACCTGGCAAGAAATGTTCTTTGGCTTCTTCCGCTATGTGGAAGCTGATAGCGGAGAATAATCCCGCCAGTGTTTTGTTCGTGGCCCGGCCCCTCTCTGAGAGGCCGGGCTTTTTATTGCCTGATAATTGATCTGAACCTCAGCAAAGCTTGCTGGGCGAGCGTGGCCTTCATGACAGCTTCTGGCTTAGTTGCTAGACTGCTTTGACTTTTCACCGCCCGAACGCACTACCCGCACTGCCCATTAACTTGACTGTTAAACTCTACCGGACAATGAAACCGCCATGAAAAAACTCATTCTTTGCTCGATCCTGGTGTTGTCAGGCAACGCAGCCTTAGCGGACACAACTCTGATCTCCAACGTCAACGGTTACACTCTCAATGACGATCGCCAACTGCAGCAATTTTCTGCGATTCAGTTTAGTGACGATACCATCGACAGAATTTTCCTCGAAGGTGATGCACTTCCCGGTGATGTTGAGCACGTAATCGATGGCGATGGTCAGACCCTGATTCCAGGTCTCGTTGATTCACACGGCCATGTATTGAGCTACGGCCTGAGTCTGCTACGTGTTGATCTGATTGGCAGCGACTCAGAAGAAGAAGCAGCGCGTAGGGTTGGCGATTTTTCCGCAAACAATACTGAGCTGGAATGGATTCAGGGTCGCGGCTGGAACCAGGTACTGTGGCCAAGCAATGAGTTTCCGAGTGCCGCGAGCCTTGACGCCGTTGTTAGCGACAAACCCGTCTGGCTGAGCCGGGTAGATGGTCACGCAGCCTGGGCCAACTCAGCCGCAATGGAGTTGGCCGGCATTACTCGCCAAACCGAAGATCCGGATGGCGGGCAGATTATCCGTGACGCCAATGGCGATGCCACCGGAGTGTTCATCGACAATGCCATGGATTTGGTTTCGCAACATATCCCTAATCTCACTGCTGATGAAATCGAGTATGCACTGCTGACTTCCATGCAGGGACTAGCGGCAGCAGGACTAACCAGCGTGCACGATGCCGGGGTGGGTAGCTCGACTATCCAGTCCTATAAAAATCTTGTTGCGGAGAATCCATTGCCTATTCGCATTAATGTCATGATTTCTGCTGGTGATGAAAACTATGAGTTGTTGTTGGATCAGGGGCATTATCGCGATACGGCAGAGTCACTCACTATTAATAGCGTAAAGATCGCCGCAGACGGTGCACTGGGTAGCCGGGGTGCGGCCCTGATCGATGACTACAGTGACGAGCCGGGTCACAGAGGATTGCTCCTGCTCGATGAAGAGCGATTGCAATACTTCATGCGTCGTGCGATGAACGCCAATTTTCAGGTTAACACCCATGCCATCGGCGACAACGCCAATATGATTGTGCTGGACAACTATCAGGCCCTTATCGAGGAAACCAATAGTCGTGATCGCCGACATCGAATTGAACACGCACAAGTGCTGCGCTATGAAGACATTCTTCGCTTCGCGGAACTTGGCGTTATTCCTGCCATGCAGGCAACTCATGCGACCAGCGACAAGAACATGGCCCAGGATCGCCTCGGCGAGGTACGCATTCAGGGAGCTTATGCCTGGCGTAAACTCCTTGAAGCTGGCGCTGTCATTGCCAACGGCTCAGACTTCCCGGTCGAGTCACCTAACCCTTTTTACGGCTTACATGCCGCCATCACCCGCCAGGATCATAACAACGAACCTCCGGGCGGCTGGTTTCCTGAAGAACGTATGAGCCGTGAAGAGGCCTTTGCCAGCTTCACAATCGATGCGGCCTTCGCCGGCCACCAGGAAAGCATTCTCGGCACTCTGGAAGCTGGCAAAAAGGCTGACTTTATTCTCATTGATCAGGATATCTTCACGATCCCGGAAAGTGCGATATGGCAAACTGGTGTACTTGAAACCTGGGTCGGCGGACAGCAAATTTATTCTCGGTAATGCCATGCGGTAGATAGCGGTTGCGATTCTAAGGACCGCCAGTCGGGCCAAACTTACAGGTATCACACCATGTTCCAGCAAATGCGTGCTTTTTTAACTCTGATGTCTCTGACAGTTCTCTTGCTGAGCTGTGATAACGCCACTGATTCGACGCAAACTGCGGAACAAGTGCTGGCGCAGAGACCGGAACCAAGCAGCGAGGAGCTTGCGCGCTGGCAATCGAGAGCAGGCCGGGTGGAGATTCTGCGCGATCGCTGGGGTATCGCACACATTTATGGACAGAGCGATGCGGACACCGTGTTCGGTACCGTCTATGCACAGGCAGAAGATGACTTCTATCGCCTCGAAACAAACTACATCAACGCCATGGGCAGACTCGCGGAAACCGAAGGCCAGCAGGAATTGTTTCGTGACTTGCGCATGAAACTGTTTATCGACCCTTTCGATCTACAGGCGCAATATGAACAGAGCCCGAAATGGCTGCAACAATTGATGATCGGCTTTGCCGATGGCTTGAATTACTTCCTCTACACGCATCCGGAGATCCAGCCACGAGTCATTCAAACCTTTGAACCCTGGATGGCACTGAGTTTCACAGAGGGTAGCATCGGTGGCGACATCGAACGGGTGAATTTACGTTTGCTGCAGGATTTCTATGGCGACGCAAACCTGGTGGCACAGGCCGAATCCCCCAGTGATGGCGAGCCTCGCGGCTCTAATGGCTTCGCCATTGCACCAACGAACTCCGCCAGTGGCAATGCCCTGCTGTTGATAAATCCCCACACGTCGTTCTTCTTTCGATCCGAGCTACACATGAACAGCGAGGAAGGCTTGAATGCATACGGTGCGGTGACCTGGGGACAATTTTTCGTGTACCAGGGCTTTAATGAGAATACCGGCTGGATGCACACCTCTTCGCGTGCAGATGCCATCGACGAATACTTACTCGATGTCACACAAAGAGATGATGGCTATTACTATCGTTACGGCGACGGCGAACGGCAGCTGCAAGAGAAATCCATCACGCTGCCCTACCGTGATGGCAATCAGATGCGCAGCGTTGACATTACTGTGTTTTACAGCCATCACGGCCCAGTCATTCGCAGTCAGGATGGACAGTGGGTTGCAATCAAGCTGATGAATGAGCCTATTCGCGCGCTCACGCAAAGCTATACCCGAACCAAAGCAAACGATCATGCCGAGTTCCATGCCAGCATGGAGTTATTGACCAATTCATCCAATAACACCGTGTACGCCGATAGTGATGGCAACATCGCCTACTATCACGGAAACTTCATACCCCGGCGAGACCAACGTTTTGACTGGAACCAGCCCCTCGATGGCGGCAATCCGGACACCGAATGGCAAGGACTACATCCGGTTGATGAAATCATCACCCTTCTCAACCCTGCCAACGGCTGGATTCAAAACACCAACAACACGCCCTTTAATGCCGCCGGAGAGTTCAGTCCGCGCCAGAGTGATTATCCGCCTTATATGGCCAACAACCCGGAGAATTTTCGCGGTATCCATGCGGTGCAAGTATTGAATGGGGTTTCCGATTTCACAATAGAGAGCCTGCTGGACGCCGCCTACGATACGAAGATGACAGCCTTCGAAGTCCTCATCCCTCGGCTCGAGCTGGTCACAGCAGTGATGAATCAATCTGATATCGGTATGACGATCTCTTCGGAAGTGTTGCAGTACATCGACCTCCTCCGCGACTGGGACTACCGCTATTCTGTGGATTCGGTCGAAACCACACTGGCTGTGTACTGGGCTCAGAACCTCATGACAGCCGTACGTGAAGACGCGGCCAACAATGGCATCAATATTTATGACTACATGGTCGAACAGGCCAGTGACCGACAAATGCTGAGCGCGCTGCGAGCTGCAGCCGAGACGCTGCACAATGATTTCGGCACCTGGCAGGTGCCCTGGGGAGTCATTAATCGCTATCAGCGTTTAACGGGAGATCTCGTGCAGGATTTTAATGACGAGGCTGACAGTATAGCGGTGCCATTCGCCTCCGGCCGTTGGGGTTCATTGGCATCTTTTGGCGCACGGCGTTATCCCGGTACCAAACTGATGTATGGCACCAGTGGCAACAGTTTTGTCGCCGCTGTCGAGTTTGGCGAGCGTTTGCGTGCGCGGGCGATCACAGTAGGCGGGCTGAGCAATAATCCGGACTCAGCTCATTTCGATGATCAGGCACAGATGTATGCTGACGGCGAGTTCAGAGATGTGCTTTTCTACCGCGAAGATATCGAAGCCAATTTGGAGACTCGATATCGACCGGGAGGAAACTGATTCATATCTCTGTGTATCTATCTCCACTATCTCGTAATCACTTTAATTCCCACAAATTGTGCGGCATACTTCGGTATTCATCTGAACGCGCCCCAACAAAAAAGTGATCTTTTCAGCTATGAGTGAATTCCGATTTCAATCTCAGAAACTTCTCCTATGCGGACTGTTGCTTTCGGCTCCAACCATCGCTCAAGAGGCAGCAACAGCTTTCGACGGAGCTCAACGGATTGAGATGGCCGCCCCAAACTACCCGGACAGACAGTATCGCGAAGGCAACGAAGGATGGGTGAAACTAAATTTCATGATTGACCCCGAAGGCCAGGCGTTCGAGCCTGTGGTTCTGGATTCTACGGGCTCCCAGAGTTTTCGCAGAGCTGCCATAAACGCTCTCCGGAATTCTAAATTCGAACCAGCAAGATTGAATGGTGAGGCAGTTGAGAGCTCAATGACTTTCATCTATCGATTCGAAATTACAGGAAACGATCGAGTGAGACCATCTTTCTCAAGGATGAATGACGAGCTTGCCAGGTTTATTCGAGACAATAATGAGGTTGAAGCGAGAAAGCTGATCACAACTCTAGTCGACCGCGTAACGAAGACTACAGCTGAATTTGCTCTACTCAGTGTGTCTAGATACTTATTCGCTGAAACTTTCGGTGGTAGCGATTACGAAAAAATGAAATATCTTGAACACGCACTCTCCTACGAAAACAGTGATTCAAGCGTGCTGAATGACCAAACTGAACAAAGTGCCAGAATTAACTTGCTAAAGCTCCAAATTGCCAACCAGCGATTCGTAGATGCTTTACTTAACTTTGAACTATTAAAGCGTTCAGGATCAAACGTAGAAGCCTTTGAACCGATAATGGACAGAATCCTTACTCTACCGAATGAGGATTCACTAATACGAGTGAAGGGCAAGACTGATGATTTCGGAACCTGGGACATCGGGCTTCTGAAAAGAGGGCTCTATATTGACAACTTAGACAATAGATTGAGTGAATTCAGATTGTACTGCAGTAGTAAATTTCAATTCTTTTCTTTTGAACCAGGAGTGGACTACCAGATACCGGATAGCTGGGGCACATGTAGACTTCAAGTAGCTGGAGATCCAAATGTTGAACTTGAAGTAATTCAATTCTTGCCACCAGACTCTGAGGACTGATAGGAAATTGGAATCACTCTTCAATTAAAAAAATTCAACGAAGCCCATATCTCATAAGATAAAGCAGATTAATAGCCAACAGCAGCACCGTCACCTCGCCGTGAGTCCGAGGCACCAAGAAGCAAGTCGTTTTCCCAGTCATGGTAGACACCCATGGCGGCACCCTGCGAGCCCCGTTCGCGCATCTCATGACCCTTTTCCAGATAGAGCTTGATGGTATCAGGCGAGAACCCCCAGGACTCAAAGCTGGTCGTATCTGGCAACCACTGGTGGTGAATCCGAGGTGCCTCAATCGCCTGGGCAATATTGAAGTCGTGATCTATGACATTGAGAATAGTTTGCAACGTGGTGTTGATGATCGTGCGCCCTCCGGGACTGCCGGTCGCAAATACCGGCCTTCCCTCTTGCGCAACAATAGTAGGGGTCATGCTGGATAGTGGACGCTTTTGCGGAGCAACAAGATTGGGTGGAGTGCCAATAGTGCCACGGCGATTAGTCTCACCAGGAATAGCATTGAAATCTCCCAGTTCATTGTTCAGCAGGTAACCACCGCCTTCTGCTACGATTGCCGAGCCATAACCATACTCGAGTGTGTAGGTGACGCTCACCATGTTTCCGTCTTTGTCCACCACGGAAAAATGCGTCGTGTCCTCGCTCTCATACACCTGCGCGAAATTATTTTCATCGCTCACAGATTTTTGATCCATGTCGATACTGGCACGCAACTCGGCGGCATACTCCTTGCTCAACATGCGCTCCAGGGGCATGTCATCGTTGAAATCCGGATCACCCAGATGCTCCGCCCGATTGGCATAGGCTCTGCGCATCGCTTCGGTAAGCACATGCAAATAGTCCGCTGAATTGTGCCCCATCGCTGCGAGGTCGAATCCTTCTAGAATATTCAGCATCTGCACCAGAGTGACACCCCCGGAGCTGGGCGGTGGCATGCTGACTATCTCATAGCCGCGATAATTGCCGCGTATTGGCTCTCGCTCCACTGCTTCATAAAGCGCCAGGTCTTCTTCAGTGATGATGCCACCTAGTGAGGCCATGAATTCAGCAAGTCGGCGTGCGTTCTCACCTCTGTAAAAACCATCTTGGCCTTGATCACGTATTAGCTCCAGAGTATGGGCCAGATCAGGCTGGTGCCAGGTCTCACCTAATGCATAGTCGGAACCATCTGCTTTGAAAAACTTGGCCATCGACGAGGGATAATTGCTGAAACGGGGTCTATTGCGGCTGAACCCCGACTGCAAGGCATAGGTGATAGGGATGCCATCGCGCGCCAATGCCACGGCAGGCTGTACCAGATCTTCCCAGGGTAAGGAGCCCAGCTGCTGATGGGCTTTCCACATGCCTGCCACGGTACCTGGCACGCCGACTGCCAGAGCACCGGCATGATTGGAGTTATTGGCCACCCGCCCATCCAGTCCGAGATACATTCGCTCAGTAGCTGCAAGCGCGGCTTTTTCACGAAAGTCAAAGGTGGTCGCTTCTCCGTCAGCACCATGAAAGACCAGAAACCCTCCGCCGCCGATATTGCCCGCAGTAGGCCAGGTCACTGCCAGTGCGAACGCAGTAGCAATCGCCGCATCGACTGCGTTCCCTCCCTGCTTCAGCGTTTCAACCCCTACTTCGGAGGCCAGACGTGATGCACTGCTAACGATGCCATTCTGAACACGTAATGGTGTTCTCCCTCCTTCAGCAAACAAGGAGAAGGGTTGCGAAATACTCAGCAGGGCAACAAACAGAAAACTAAGAAATGAAGGACTGCGATTCATGTGGCTTCTCTCGATTGACGATTGACGATTGACGATTGATGACTTCACGGATGATGGTTAAAAATCCTATTCAGATTATTCTGATCGAGATACTCGATTCAGCTATCTCTTTCGGACTCACACACTTGAGATCTAGCTTTCGAATTGCTCAGTTAAGAGCAGACATGAAAGCTGAAGCGCACAGTCGAACAGAATCCTGCTCAGCAGTAGACGAAACACAAGTGGCTTGAATTAGCATTGATTGTACTTCGATCTGATTCTATTCCTTCCGTGGAACAGATCGATCTTTACTTGATAGTAAGTGAGTACCAGCACCTGAACAAGCGCACATTGAATATTCACGAGGTACCGCCTGATTCTTGGTATTGTTCCTTGCCAGCTTTCAGCGTTGCTTTGTCGGAAATACCTTTTCTGAAATGGTGCTGCGGCATCGCCAGCTCCGTGTTCATATCGGCTCGAACTCGCAATCGGCGCACTGTCATATGGAGCTTTGGACACACAAAACACTGGCTTGCAATATGTCACGCATTTGCCGGGATTGGCCAGCCGTTTTCAAATTAATAACCAGTTCGCGTCCCATGACCGGATATCTATCCGATTTTTGTTGACTGCTTCACACTTATTGCCTAGAAATGAGCCTTGCATGTGAATACTGTCACATTCCTATCTCAACAATACACTAAGCTTGATTCAATCGTCTGAGGCCCTGAGTTCACGCTTTTCGAGGCTTCCGCGCCCTGTTACGAAGCCGGGCAAACACCGGTTTTTGATCGTGTGTTTCAACACGCGGACTTAGTGCCAGACCAGCAACAATGCCAGATCACTCGAAAAGTGAGACAATCGGCCGAATGTGACAGTAAGTCCAGAGCAATAGAATAAAAATACTTTGAGCACTCAGTAGTTTCCTGCCGACAGTTTTTACCGAGTGCCTGACGAGAAAAGAACAACAAACAAGCCCAAAGTGTAACGAAGCACTGAGCAAGCCTGAGATAAAGATGAACCGGGTACTGACAAGCAGATTCATACAGCGATATCCACGCAGGAACCGGTTCCTGGTGTATCTGTGTGCATTGTGTCTCGTATTCAATCCTGCTGTTTTTGTGTTTGCACAAGATAGCAACAGTGCAGCTGAAGCTGGCAGAGTCATTATCGCGCAAGGCAACGTAATAGCATCTGATGGCGGAGGAACGACGCGACCACTCGGACGCGGTGACAATATCTTCGTCGGCGACACCATCTTTACCGAAGCTGCCTCACGTGTACAACTACGCATGGTGGACGGCGCGCAGATTGCTCTTAAGGCCGATACCTATTTCGAAATCGTCGCCTATCAATATGAAGAGGCACCCGAATCTGATCACGCTACCCTCGACTTACTGCGCGGAGGCTTCCGCACCATCACGGGCAGTATTTCTGACAACAACCCTGATGCTTATAGCGCTCGCGCGGCCAACTTCGCCACTATTGGTATTCGTGGCACCGATTACGAAATTGTCATTACTCCAAACGGTGAAGTATTGGCTGGGGTCTATGACGGCGGTATCACTATCGCCAATAGTAGCGCCAGTCTCGACCTCGGTATTGAGGCTGATTACGATTTTGGTATCGTGCCTAACGCAACCACTCCCCCACAAGGCTTATTGCTGCAACCAGCGGGAATAGGTGAAGCAGATACTCAAATCATTACCACCGATACCGACGACGATGACAGCACGGATGATAACGACGATGATGGAGATGGTGACGGTGACGGCGGCGCCGACGGTGATCAGGATGCTGCTGACGACAACGCTGACGGTGGTGCAGACGATGATGCGAACAACAGCACAGACGATGCTAACACCGATGGCGACAACGCGAACAATGACGATGGCGACAATGCAGCCACCGCCGTAGCATCTGCAGATGATACCGATGCAGCAAACAATGATAATACGGCAGCTTTGCCAGGCGATGACGATGACGACGATACGCCCATTGTTGCCGCAGCATTAAATACAGGCGCCGGGCAAAACAATGCAGGGAATGCTGCCAATCCCGCAGCCGACGCCGCAGACGATAATAGCGCAGTCGCTCTCGCCGCAACCGAAGTGCAGGATGATAGCGTTGCCAATAGCTTCGCCGAAAACTCTCTGATTCTCCCGCAAAACACGGACGACAATAGCGCTCTTACACTGGACCAACCTAGCGGAGAAGAAATCGCCGTTGTTCAGGTTGACGTCACCGCTACGCCTGTCACCAGCGTAAATATTGCACCTGAGGAAGACGAAGTTGATATCGCTGCGCTGAAAATCAATCCAAACGAGAACGGCACTCTGAATGGCGCAGAAGTCACCGTTAGCGATACTGACTCAACTACCGATGACAACAACACTGCCGACGACGTTACTGACACCGTATCGGACGGCACGGGAACAGACGACCAAACAGACACCGGCACTGACTCCGGCACTGACACGAACGGCGATACCGGTACCGGTACCGGTAACGACACGACTGACGACGCTTCAACAGATTCCGGTAGCGGAGATGATAGTACTGACTCGGGCACTGACTCAGGTTCGGGCGATGATGGCTCAACAACAGATGATGGCACGGATACCGGAAATTCCTCTGATGGCGGAACTGATTCGGGCAGCGGTAATGACGACGGTTCATCGACTGACGACTCAACATCCGATGGTGGTACGGAAACAGGTTCAGATGGCAGTTCTGATGATGGCTCTACCGTTGATGTAGATACGGGAACAGATGACGGAACGTCAGTTGATGTCGGTACGGGCAGCGATGATGGCACGTCTGTTGACGTCGATACCGGGACGGATACTGGGACTGCCGTTGATGACGGTGTAAACATTGATACCGGCACCGATGATACTGTTGTCGATGTTGGCGGTAACAACAACGGCAATGGCAACGGTAACGGCAATTCCAATGGAAACGGCAACGGCAACGGCAACGGCAATAATACCGATACCAGCACCGATGGCAGTACCGACTCCACAGGCAACGGCAACGGTAATTCCAATGGCAACGGTAACGGTAACGGAAACGGCAACAACAATACTGACACGACTACCGACGGCAGTACCGACTCCACAGGAAATGGCAATGGCAATTCCAACGGTAACGGTAATGGCAATTCCAACGGCAATGGCAACACCGTCGGCGACACTGTTGACGATACGGTAGACTCAACGACCAACGGTAACGGCAATGGCAATGGAAATGGCAATTCCAATGGAAATGGCAACGGCAACGGCAACAACAATACAGGGACTGATAGTACAGACGGTACAGACTCAACAAATACCTCTTCAGACTCAACTGGCTCATCTGGAACTTCGGTAGATGGGGCTGCGGACACGACCTCAGACACTGTTAACACGGTCACCGACAGCACCAACTCTGGCGACAGCACGAATACAAGTGACAGCTCGGGTTCAGACAGTTCCAGCTCCGGTGATAGCACAAACTCTGATACTACTAACTCGGGTGATAACTCTGACTCTGACAGCACCAGTTCTGGAGACGGTACTAATTCTGGCGACAGCTCCAATTCGGACAGCAACAGCTCTGGCGATAGTACAAATTCCGATGACACCACCAGTTCCGGTGATGGAAACACAGTTACCACAGTCGTCAACACACTCACGCTGAGCCTGCCTTCGAATTCTGTAGAATCTCACGCCGTTGATTGGGGCAAGTGGGGCTCACCAGTGGAAGAAAACTGGCTGGTGGTGCAAGAGGCAGAAAATGGTCTGATGAGAATCGAGACCAGTGAATATTTCGCGAATGTGAACCCAACTGCGATTGCGGATATGAGCGGAACCTACGCTTATCGCACCGGTATTGCATCATCCTTTATCGGCTCAGGCTCCGCCGGTGACATTAGCAGCCTCGCAGCAAGCATGGGCGTGGATTTTGACAGCGGTGTGATTACTGACGGAAACCTGGACGTCATGGCCGGAGATCAGGTCTGGTCGATCGGTTTCGAAGGACTTATCAATCAGGGCCTTGTTGAGCTCGATGCCACCAGCGGATCACTCTTTGATGCAGGCGGTATGATCAGCAATCAGGTCGATGCCAATCTCGGCGGTGTGTTTACAGGTAATAATGCAGAAGCGTTCGTTGGTGGCTTTGACCTGTTAGATGAACTAAACGAGTTCAACCACGTCAACGGCCTGTTCACTATCGAGCGCTAAATCGGGTTCGCTACAAAATCAAACAACTGTTGTCTCGCTTCGTGGGAGACCTGCCTGGCCTTCCGCCTCACGTCGTCTTTCGATTCATCGCTAACTATCTCCACCTGGCTATCAGCTCTTCTGCACTGGCTTTGGCGTCGCGCAGCGGTAACGAGCGCAGACAATAAACTGCTGGTATGCTGATAAGTCTAAGAAGCTGAACAGTAGCAATTAATCATGGCAGAACCACTCACTCGACCTCTGGACTTTCTGCGCCTGAGTGAAGCAGAAATGCAACAAAGAGCAGACGAATTCAAAGATTTGCTTAGTCAAAGGCGCACCGTCAGGGACTTCTCATCTGAAGCGGTGCCAAGTGCCATTATCGAGCAATGTCTGCTCACAGCCGGAAGTGCTCCCAGTGGTGCCAATCGCCAGCCCTGGCATTTTGCTGTAGTCAGCGCTGCAGACCTGAAGAAGAAAATTCGCAAAGCAGCGGAGGCCGAAGAGAGGGACTTCTATGAAAATCGCGCGCCCAATGCCTGGCTTGATGCCTTGGCTCCGCTCGGCACCGATGCCAACAAGCCCTTCCTCGAAGAGGCTCCCTACCTGATTGTCGTCTTCGCGGAGAAATACAGTTTCGATGCGCAAGGGATAAAACAGAAGAACTACTACGTGCCGGAATCAGTTGGTATTGCCTGCGGGCTTCTCATAACCGCTTTACACAATGCTGGCCTGGCAACTCTCACACATACACCCAGTCCGATGAAGTTTCTGAACACACTGTTAAACAGGCCAGAGAGTGAGAAACCGCTGATGATCATCGTGACTGGCTACCCTTCTATAGACGCCACTGTCCCCAATATCACCCGCAAGTCACTGGATGAGATTGCGAGCTTCTTCAGAGACTAAGCTTTTCTCCGTTGACTTGCTGTATTGCCTTCGCAAAAAATCAGACATAAAAAAACCGCAGCCTCAGCTGCGGTTTTTCTAATCTTGCCGGTGACGTAAAGCACCGACTCCGATACAAGCTAGTCGCGGTTGTCGATAACCTGACCTGGATTACCGATTGGCGTTCCTTCTTTGCGGAATTCGCCAAACAGATATTCCTCAGCAAACTCGGCACACTTGAACTCCAGCAGCTGCATGTCTTCACGAACGTGTCGATAAAGCGGCACGCTGATCACCCAGGGTCGGGTAAACGTGTTCGGATCTGTAATCGTCGCTGAGTAGTCAACGTGATTGGGTCCACGTGGAGTCCAACGCTCTTCTACAACCATTTCCCAGCTGTGGTGATTGCCAGAACGGTCAAACCAGGTGTCTGGCATCTGGCCAGTGACACGCACTACCAGAGTGTCGCCTTCCCAATGAGCATTGGAATGACCCATCCAGGCATCAACCTGGGAAACGATTTCGGGTTGATCAACATAGAGAATGCGATTGGACTCAGCAAACTCATAAGCGATCAAAATAACTTCTTCTGATTGCACGATCTGAAAAGGGAAAGGCATGTAGTTGGCGCGAGGCACACCTGGCATATAGCACTTGGCCAGAGGGTCCAGGTCGATTGCGTTGTCGCGATTCGCATCACGCTGACGCAGTGCTGCTTCAGTGTAAGGAATACGGCCGCCTTCAACGATACCCAGAGTCGCAGGGAATGCAGAGATAGCCCCCATCGCGCGAGGGTTCGGTCCGTACCGCGCAGCGCTTGGCTCTACGTTGTAGTGTGCGTTAGTCATCGCCTGCCAAATACCACTGAAATCTGGCTTTCCATCTGGCGTACGTGGAAATTCATCCATTTGTGCCAGTGCAGTTCCGCTTACAAGCATGCTCATCAGTGCGACGATCGCCAATGTGGCTTTTGTTTTAATCGAGTATTTCATACTAACCCTTTTTCCATTTATAACTTCGACAGCATTTACTGCCCGTTCTCATTTGCACCGCGCTCTTCTACGCGAGCCCCCCTTAAAATATTCACCATGCCATAGTTACCTTCATGGCAGGCGTATTCGTATATCTGACCAGCAACCTTGGTCATCGGCACGACTGCCGTGATTTTATCGGTAAAGGTCGACGGATCTTCGATAGTGAATTCATAGTCAACAGTGTCATAGGCTCTACGAGTGAATCTCTCGGTTAGCACCATATCGTAGTTGCTGCCACGACCCGCAAAGGTCTGGCGGTGGCCGTTAAAGTTCTTGGTTTCAACAACAAGTGTATCGCCGTCCCAATAGCCCCTCGAATCACCTGACCACAAGCGAATGTCGTCATCCAGCTCGGGCTTCTCACCCAATGGGACGATTCTCGCGTCGTGGATCATTTCAGTCATGACAACCATAGTGTCCTTATTCTGGAAAATCTGCAGGTTATTGTTGTACATGCTGGGAGCGAACGGCGGGCCAGAATTGAAGCCAACGATGCAGCGCTCAGAGAGACCTCGATCTTCCGGGCCATCTTTGGCGATACCGCCCACTACGTAGCGGACGGGACGATCGCCAGGAATATCAGGTCCGAGACCGCCTCGTTGACGCGGTGCGCCTTCAACTGCTGCAGGAATTCGGCCGTTTTCGGGATACACAATGTGCGAAGTACGCACAATGTCACCAATACCGGCACTCTCTACCCAAAAATCATTGTAGCCACCGGGATTGCTGGTGACAGGCGGAGCATCAGGGTCCACCACACGCTGGGCTGCAGCGGCATCGGCTGCAGCAGCTGCTGCTTCCTGCCGGGCAACGGCCTCTTCGATTTGCTCACGAGTCAAAAACTCCTGACTGCCATAGCGCTCGGGCCGCTGCATCGGGATGCTGGAGCTGAAATTCCAGACACCTTGCAGATCGGGTTGATCCCATTGCGTGCGCGGAGCTTTGTAATCGCTATCCCCTTGTGCCCACAAAGGCGCGGATACCGCGCTAAGTAATGAAAAAATAACAAGTTTTCTTAGAGTCATGACGCACCTGTGCCACTGTCATTCGAACAAGTTTAGAAGAAGCGCTAAATTAGTGGTTTAGCCCCGTTTTAGCAACCGGAAAGGAGCCATCTGGAACGACTGGAACGGTAGATAGCGCCTGAGAAAGCACTGGTGAAACAATAGAGAGCACCCCTCTGAACCGCTGTGATTTGGTTCCTTCTATGGCTCCTTCACTGCCAGCACTGTACTTCTTTCAGTCGCGGGTATATCGAGTCAACAAACTCGATGTATCCCACCTGCCACCGTCTTTAGCCTGGATCTCTGCGTAGAAACTGTCCACCAGCGCTGCAACTGGCAACTCCGCACCATTTCTTGCCGCCTCTTCCAGAGCAATGCCCAGATCCTTGCGCATCCAATCCACCGCAAAACCGAAGTCGTATTGGTCAGCAAGCATGGTTTTATAACGGTTTTCCATCTGCCATGAGCCTGCTGCACCTTTCGAGATGGTCTCGATCAAGGCTTCACCGTCCAGTCCGGCCTTGAGCGCAAAACTCAAACCTTCAGCGAGGCCCTGGACAACACCGGCGATACAAATTTGATTGACCATTTTGGCTAACTGGCCATTTCCGGCAGGACCTAGTAGCCGGTGATAGCGGGAGTAGCAGTCCAGCACCGGCTTGGCTCGTTCATAGTTCGATTCTTCTCCACCCAGCATGACAGTCAGGACGCCATTCTCAGCTCCAGCCTGTCCCCCTGACACAGGTGCATCCAGAAATCCAATGCCCTTGCTGCCGGCGAGTTCAGACAACTCTCGCGCCAACGCTGCAGAAGCCGTTGTGTGATCGACCAATATTGCGCCAGCCGACAACGTGGAGAGGACACCCTCGGGGCCGCTTACGACTTCACGCACATCATCATCGTTACCGACACAGACCAGCACCACATTGCAGCCTTTGGCCGCTTCTGCGGGTGTAGGGGCCATGTCTCCCTCATATTCTGCTAACCACTGCTCTGCTTTGCTGGCTGTTCGGTTATAGACGCAAACTTCCGCCCCGGCTTTGCTCAGATGGCCAGCCATCGGGTAGCCCATGACACCGAGGCCGATGAAGGCAACCTTGCCCAGTTGCTGATCTGACATCGCGATTCTCTCCCTGCTGTCTAGAAAGTAATGAGGACCGCATTTTACGGGATTTTGACAGTGCTGGGTGACAGAAAAGAGAACTTCTGACAGCTGTGACGAAAAATCCCGGCATTTTTTTGTGTCAGCGGGTCGAGTGGCAAAACCTGCCCATTGCTGGTGCGCTTTTTGCCGCACGCGAGTGGCGGCGGTGCTGGCCGTGCCGTTCACGGCTATTCAATTCCCACGAGCTTGAAAATCCTGACCCGAATCTGCGGCTTCCATCACGGCGATTCAGGACTGAATTGCGGGATCATGAGCTTGGCATAGCTCTTGCAATTTTTCTTACAAGAGCAGCCCACAATCTGCTCGTGGATATCTCCGCATAATTGCTAGGCCCGGCAGTCAGTGTAAGGACAGCCCATTCTGTAACACTGCCACGAACACTACGAGTCATAGCTATAACAACAACTTAGCGAAGTGCATTGGTTGAATGTTGTTTGATATAGCGAGGCATCGACATGAACACGACTATTGTCCCCGGCATCAGGGCCATCGGCCTGGTGGCAATGATCCTGCCCGGATTAGCTCTGCCGGCAACGACGTATCAGGACTATGCAGCGGCAGAAAAAGCGCTGCAGGAACAGCAAGAACGAATCTATACCCTTGCTGATCGCAACGGCCGCTACCACGAATCCCTGGTAGAGCCCCTACAACAGCTGTTGCTGCAACAGCTCGAGGTCAATCGCTACGACGAAGCCGCCGCCAACGCCGAATATGCCATTCAGGTTGTCCGCACCAGTTACGGACTGAAGACACCACAGCAGTACGATCTACAGCAAATTGCTGTGCAAATTGATCTGCTGCGCCAGGACTGGGAAGCCATCAATCAGCGGCTAGACTACTATTCGACTCTCATTCTCTCCAACTACTGGGGAACAATCCCGGATCGCATCTCGCGCCTCTTGTGGTTGGCAGATATGCATGTGCGAGGCGGTATTGAGGACATCGAAGACAAGCAGGCCGCGCACATGCGGGAAGCCACCTGGCTTAACGAAACGGCTATCGGCTATGCCGAGAAACACGGTCTCGGCAATACTCGCCTCTTCGCAGAGATGCTGTATTCCCTGACCCAGAAGTACTATCTCGAAACCCGGGCCATTTCAGACGGAGGCGCCACCAGCTATAGATTGCGCCAGGTGCACCCCACAGTGCATCGAGTACAGGACAAGTTCGATGCCCTCGACCGCCGACACGCTGCCGGGCTTGTGGCCCTTACAGAATTGCGTGAACTGTTCCGGCGCGTGCCAGGATTCGGTGCTGAAGCGATAGCCATGTCGGAGCTATATATAGCCGACTGGAACGCACTGTATAACCACAGCGACGACATCAATGCCGATTACCAACGGGCAATGACGAGTATGCGCGAAGCCGGGATAACTCAGGTACGCATCGACCGATTCTTCTCCAGCCCGGTAGCCATACCCAGTACTCGCTTCGACTGGCGTCTGGCAGATGCCATGTCCATCATCGATTCAGGATCAGGACCTGTGGAGAGTATGAACGCTGGGGATGGAACCGCGACTATCTATCGACTCAGCTTGCTGGAACCCGCTTCACACCTGGCTGGATTTACGCAAGAACTTGCTCTTGTGGATTGGCGCGGTGGACTGCTTGAAGACTGGTCGAAAATTACTGTCAGTATGACCCTCAACCCTGATCGACAGGTCACCGTACTGAACAATGCATTTCGTACCAAGAGCATGGTGACTGGTACCGGTGTTGAACTGCTGGACAGCGAAGCAAACAGAAAGACAACTCGCCGAGCCATCAACAGAATCAAGACACTGTCATTTCGACCGGCATTCAGGAATGGTGAAGCTGTGACCAGCAATCTGGAAGTCGAGTATCTGGTTCGAGATTCGGCGCAACCCTCGGTCACGCCACTGATCTTCGAGCATTGGCAGGCAGGTTTCAACGAGCCAAATCGTAACGCCAGTCTCGTTGTAGCAGCAGAATAACTTCAGCCATAGTCTGGTAGCGGTCGCGTGGGTCCTTCGCCAGGCACTTCATAGCGACTTCTTCCAGCAGGGCTGGAATCCTGGCCTTGCTGACACTGCTTGGCGGCGGTGGGATATCGCTCTTCACGCTCTCCAGAATCTCATGCAATTTTTCACCTTTTGCAGGTGTCTGCCCACACAAGACTTCATAGAGTACGGCGCCGAGACTGAAGATGTCGGTGCGGTGATCGATCCCAGGGTCGCGATCGATTTGTTCCGGTGACATGTAGTGTACCGTCCCCTGCACGTTTCCAGCCTCGGTCAATGAAATGTCTTTGATCTCAACCGAGTTGTTGCCGGGTGAATCAGGTGAAGTACTCCCATCAGGATTCCAAACCTTGGCCAGGCCCCAGTCCAGCAACAAGACTTCACCATAGGGTCCAGCCAAAATATTTTCCGGCTTGATATCCCGATGCGCCACGCCATGGGTGTGGGCATAGTCAAGCGCAAACCCTACTTGCAGAATCAATTCCATCAACTGAGTCAGATCGTAGCGTTCGCGATAATCGAGAATCTCACGCAGCGTATAGCCGTGTACCAGCTTCATCGTGAAGTAGGGATTGCCCCGTCCGTCCCTTCCCAACTCATAGGTCGGTACGGTGTTGGGGTGTTGCAACATGGCGGTGACGCGCGCTTCGCGGATCAGTCGCTTCTGTTCGATTTCGTCATTGGCGAACTCTGGCTTCAAAGTCTTGTAACAAATGAAGCGAGACAGATGCAGGTCCTTGCAGGACTTGATCAAAGATTTCCCACCCTTGGCTATAGTGCTAAAGAACGCATAGCGCGTGCGCTGATCGATCTTCTCAGGCAAGACTTTATCGGTCTCTTCCAAAAAGACAGAGCCATAGCTTTTGGGTGGTTCCGGAAATTCAAGCATTAACAGGGCCTTCGAATGAGAAAAATGGGAGTTTGGCAACTCTTCACATTCATCCAGTGACGTCATCCAGATAAGTAAAGTAACTCACAAAGTGACCATACTGACAACTATTGTTGCATAATGCTGCTAGCTGATTCACGAGTTGTCAGTATAGACAGATCAGACCGATTTTATTTTCCTCATTCATCCAGGGAGCGAGTTAGACGACTTTATGTCCGAATCAGAAAATCCAAAGGCGAGTTATTCCGAGTTTCCTGTTCGCTACGCAGAAACAGATGCGATGACCATCGTTCATCACGCTAATTATCTGGTCTATTTCGAAGAAGGCCGGAGTCAATATATGCGTGAGATGGGATACAACTACGCACTCTTCGAGCAGGAAGGCTTCCAGCTTCCCGTTACCGAAGTCAATATTCGCTACGCGGGCAGTCTGCGCTACGGACAACGGGTTCGCATCAAATCCTGGGTAGCAGAAAATCTGAGCCGCCGTCTCAGCTTTGCTTACGAAGTCTACAGTTCGGATGGTGATGAATGTCTGGTTAGTGGCTCCACCAACCACATTTGGACCAACACTGCTGGCAAGGTGATTCGGCATCCCGAGAAGTGGCAGGAGCTATATGAGCGTTTTCTCGAGCAGTGACGCCACTACTAAACGTTCATGAGTCTGATTCGGTGCCTCAGCCTTGAAAGTCCGGATTTACTGATCTGACGTAGCCCGTTAATATCTTTGTTGCAACTACTATTCAGAGCCGGGCGGAACGCAACAAGCTCATGCAGGAAATTCTAGACAAAATCAAAGTCGCTTCTGCGCGATCGCTTTCGCGATTGATCGCCAGTGCGCTGCAAGCCGCGCAAGAGCAGATCGAAGCCCAAAGCAGCGCCTATGTTGCAGCCAAGGTGCCTCCAGTGACTGCCGAAGCTCCGGCCATTTTGCAGCGCTTTAAACAAAATCTGTACAGCCACTTTGACTACCTGACTTCCGCACGATCAGACAGCGATGACTTCCTCACCGAGGAAGACGAAGGTATATCATTGCTCGATCATGACTACATCGAAGCCATGATTGCGATGGAAGGTATGATTCGTCAATTGAATGAACAAGAGATACCTGGCGCTCATGACTTCAGAACCCGGCTGGAACATCTCTACCCCAACCTGCATATCGATCAAAACAACAATCCACTCGACCCAGAGCAGATTGGCGATTGTTTCAATAGAGCCATTCGCCCACTGGGCTTGAAGGCTCATTTTCTGCTGACCATTTATCGCGAGTTTAACAAGCACGTATTCTCCAACCTGTCAGAGGTCTTTCACGACATCAATCGACTCCTGTCTGTTTCTGGCGTACTTCCACGTGTAGGAGGCAGTGATGATCAAGAGAGCCAACCTGGGAGTATCAATGGCGTTGAGGCGTCTTCACCTGCATCCATTTCGCCTGCATCCATATCGGCTGCTGTCGATACGCAAGATACTCAGGAAATAGCCGAGGGTTCGAGCACAACCGATGCCTCAGAAACTCAGGTTGATGTTGAAGTGAATATTGGCATTGATACTGACGTTGATAGCAAGACCACAACTGATAACCAGCCTGAAGCCGCAAGAATCGACAGAATCAAAAGCATCGAAACCTTTACAGAGCAACGGCAGCTACTTGCTCAATTGTTGGCGACAGGAAAAACAGAAGCCCTGCCCTTCTCTCCACAATCAGCCCAGCCTTCTGACACGCGCAACGATGGGGTTTATACGGAACTACAACGCGGTATCGCGCAACTGCAATATGACAGCTCGGGATCAATCGAAGACTCAGTCACACAAATCAAGCAGGCAGTAACTGTCCTGCTCAAGCAAGACTCCCTGAGCAACATCGATCAACTCTCTCACGATAGCCTCAATCTTTACTTTCTGTTTTTCGACTCATTACTCTCCCAGCCCGTGCTCAGTGACGCGCTGCGCCGACTCTTACTAACGACTCTGCTGCCACTGTGCCGATGCGCACTCGCCGATGCGGATTTCTTTAATTTGGAAAATCATCCTGGGCGGGCACTTATAAACGAAATATCCAGACTGGGCATTGTGTTTACTGACCACGAACAGCTGGCCAGCAATCCCGACTATTGTCGACTGCGAGATTGTCTGGCAAAAATCACCGAACTGGAAACCAGTGACCAGAGCAATCTGCAGACACTGTTCGACGAACTGCACTCGCTCAAATTACACACTGAGGCAACAGGCAAAAATCGAGTGCCTGACTTCGCGCTGGAAAAACGCATCAAGGAAAGTCCTCCCCAGCTCGCAAACAGCGCTGACATCACTGCCTATGTCAGCCACCAACTCGAATCACGGGTTGTAGAAAAAGATATCGATCCCGCCATCCGGAATCTGCTCAATACCCACCTGCAGAAAGCACTCGAAAAAATTCTCAGCAATGAAGGCGTCGGCGGGAAGTCCTGGAAGCCGGTCATGCACACTATCGAAGTCATGCTGTGGTCCGTGCAATTGGAAAAACAGCCAGGCGACAAAGAACGCTTCCTGCGTATTAGAGAGCGCTTGCGAACCAATCTCGAACAGGCGATGGCATTTAGTGCAGTCTCAAAAACCAAGATCAGGAAAGCACTTGGTCAGCTGAAGCAGGTACAGGACTACACATTCTTAAAGGCTGAATCGGAACAAGCATTAGCCAAGGATGATGCCCTCATCAAACTCAGCGCACAGGAACCCGCGCCCCTGGATCCGGAAGACCCTTATTTACGCCGAGTCAGCAGGTACAGCCCAGGCTCCTGGTTCGAGTTTCCGGGTGCCAATGGCGAGCCTGTTCGAGTCTTTCTCGCCGTCAGAATCGACAGCATCGAGAAGTTCATCTTCACCGATAGACTGGGACGCAAGGCACTGGAACTGAGCAAGAACAGACTTGCCAACGGACTGAAATCTGGCCTGGTGACGTTCCTCGGCGATGGCGCGATCACCAGCAAGGCCATGGCTCAGCTGACCAGACAATTGAAAAAATCTCAGTAGTCGAAGCAAACACTTTCGGGACAGTTATTGAGTAAGCTCTTGCAGTATCTGCGCAAAGTTTTCATTCACCGGATAGCGGCCTCCTGTCCAACCGAGGCGCACGATCACGACCTCCTGTGAAGGGATAATCATTACCAATTGTTGCCTGTTGCCGTTTGCGTAATAGGCGTCAGCAGGAATATCGGGAAATCGCAAATTCGCATTGCCGCTATTGAGCCAGAATTGATAACCGTAGGCTCGATCATTGCTTGACTGATTCGGTGTGCTTGCACGAGACACCCAATCTGTTGAAACAAGACGCTGTTCATTGATCTCACCGCCATTCAACATCAACAAACCCAGTCGCGCCCAGTCACGTGCGCTAGCATAAAAATAGGAACTACCTGCAAATACGCCGCTGGCATCCACCTCAAATACTGCATTCTGGAATCCCATTGGCGCATAGATTTCGGCCATGAAATCATCATAAGCGGCCTGGCTTCCGCCAAGCGTATCGTGATGCAGTCGTGACAACAGATTCGCAGTTCCCGAGCTATAGTTGAAAAATTCTCCAGGAGGATTGACCAATGCCTGTTGCAGTACAAAATCAGACATCGACGGCTCGGTGAACAACATTGCCGTCGCATCGTCACCCGGATTGTATTCTTCGGAAAACTCGAGACCATCGGTCATGGTCAGCATGTCCTGAATGCGAATCTCGGCTCGCTCATCATTCTGCCACTGTGCAAATCCCGGAGAGGACGAGAAATCGAGCAGTCCGCGCAATTCCAGATTGCCCAGCATAATCGACATGAGACTCTTGGCCATCGACCAACCCAGCAGCGGGCTATCAACGTCCGTGCCCTGACCATAAGATTCGGCGACGATTTGTTGGCCGCGCACTAACAGCAGAGCACGGGTATTGAGGCCTTGTTCATTGTCCCGCGTCACCATCTCATCGAGCAACATCTGCAAGCGAGAATCGATAGTGTTCACTCCTGAGCCTGCAGGCCATGCTGTCGCGCTTCTGCCTGATTCTTGAACAAGCAGTTCTTCTCGCGCTGCATAGTCAGCATAATCCACGGCGCAGCCCAGACCAGGGACGAAGCTCGCGCGCTTGCTTGCCAGACCGAACAGTGAGGCAGAAACACTTTGCGTGGCCGGCTCGTACTCGATACTCAATTCATTGAGAATAGGCGAGTACTGCACCAGATCGGTAAAGGCCTGTTCTCGATCCTGCCCCATGACATATTCGGCACTGCAAAGTAGCTTGGTGCCAATACCACTGCCAACCCCTGGGCCGTACACGATAAATGTTGGTGTGATGCCGGCCAAAGACGCCAGCGAGAGAATGACTACGATCAGCAGGATCGGAGTGACAAGAATCAGTTTTCTCATGTTGCCCCCACAACAAATGCCGAATATCCCGGCCGTGACGCTGACGGCTAGATCAATACCCCATCAACTCGACTCATTGAGCGCTTCCAGTTGTGCATGGAGTCTGCCAGCAGAGATAAATAAGAACAGACCTACAAGACCAGCACAAGCTGCAACCAGATATGGCATCGCATATAAATTGCCGCTGGAAGTGTAAACCAGCCCCATGATCGCTGGACCTGATGCAGTACCCCAAGAAGACATGAGATTGCTGATGGAGAAAATTCTTGGGTAATCCTGTACTCCGAAAGCCTCAGCCAATAATAGCGGCTGCAACATCAACAGATTGCCGACACTTGAGCCAAACAGGAACAGACCCACACAAAGACTCACGATATTGAATCCACCCGAGAGCAGCAATAGAGAAACTGCCTGCATGATCATCACGATGACAGCGAAGCGACGTATCGACATCTGCTCAACCAGCCAGCCTCCGATCAGACGACCGACAATACTCGCCACTGGCAATATCGCAACGGCCAGAGCCGTTTGTGCTTCGGTAAGCAGTTCTCTGGCCAGACCATACTGGTGAGCGATACCACCAACCTGTGCCATCATCAAAAACACATAACCGATACAGATTCCCCAAAAGAGCCACATGCCGCGCGCCTGTTTCAGACTGATGCCCTGCTCTGTAACTGCGTTGACCGCAACTTGAGGCTGACCATCTGGCGCTTCGTTTGACTCGACAGCTTGTTCAGTTTGCGCACCCGCACTGGTCTGCTCATTACCGTCTATCTGCAGCCCTAAAGACTCAGGATGCGGGCGTAACCACAGCCAGGCCACGGGAATTACGCCAATCAAATACATGCCACCCATAATGGCTGCCGCTGTTTCGAAACCAAAAGTTTCGACCAGCAGCACGCTCAGCGGCGTGATCACGACTCCGCCCAGAGACAGTCCAGTCGATGCGATGGACAATGCCATTGCTCGCCGTTTACGGAACCAGCGCGTGATAATGGTGGTTGCTGGGAGCAAGGCAGAACAGGCAAAACCCGATCCGAAGATCATGTACACCAGGATCAGCTGCCATAGACTTTGTACATGAGCTAAAGAATTCAGGGCCGTACAACAGAGAATCGCGCCGAGTGTAAAGCTCAGACGCGCATCCACCTTCTGAATCATCTTGCCAACCAACAAGCCTGCAACACCCGCGCTCAGAAAGAAGACGGACACCGCCAGCGACGCTGTGCTGATCGAAAAATTCGACTGACTGGCCAGCGCATTGATATAGATCGAGTGGTTGTAAAAACTCAGACCGCTGGCAAAGGTAAGGATAACCAGCAGCGCAGTCACTATCTTCCAGCCGTAGTACAGCGTGCTAGTGTTGGAGTCCGACATCAAACCTTCCTGGAATTACGGGCAGTGTCCATTTTGCCGATCCGAAACATTTCTTCACTGACAACCTGGAGCGGCTGTTTGCTGTGATCTGGCTTCGGGGAGTCTCGTGCAATGAACAAGAGGTGCAAGCAAAAAAGAAATCATAACAGACTCGCTACTCTTGCGTGTTGCAAAGTCACTTGCATGCGTTAAATTTGCAACCTTAGTTTGGCCCTCAATCAGCCTGAGATGAAGCGCTCGTCGCAGACGCTACGCACTGTAACAATTTGTAAAAAAACAACGACATAAAGGCCCAAATAAGCTCCGACTCGGCTGGACGGCGGCAAAATAGCCGTTTATCCTAGCGACCCTGCGATTTTTCAAAGAGTTGAAAACAAGGAATCCATCAGCGTCTCGTCGCAAAGGCATACAGAGACATCACAATAGATGGGATAATGGTTCTAAAAGAAAGTGTATTTGGAGAGCATCTCAATGCAAATAATTAAGAAAACAGTCGCTGCCCTGCTAATCGGCGTGTTTGCTGCATCCGCACTTACCGTGTCGGCGCAACAACCTCGCTTCCTGAGTCTGTCAGGCCCGGAAGGCCTGCCGATCATTCCGGTATTCGAAGGTTGGACCGCCAACGCAGATGGCACCACCAGCTATTCGTACGGCATCATTAACCGCAACGAAGAAGCCGTTGAAATTCCAGTAGGTGAGAAGAACTTCATTGAACCCGCAAAATACAGCGGCGTTCAACCAGCCCATTTTCCTCCTGGTCGCAGTGTGGGTGTGTTCACTGTCACTGTCCCTGCCGATGAGCGCGATCTCGATATCTGGTGGAATATCCAGACTGGCAATTCCGACGTTCTGAAAGTTCCAGGACGACACGGTATTTCTGCCTACGAATTGGACTTTATCCGTCCGCGCCCCCAAGGTGCGTTGCAGCCACTGGTAGGTCTGGGTGAAGACGGTGCTGCGTCTCCTGGTCTGTCAGCCTGGACTGCGGATATTCCGGGTGGAGCAGTAAGTGTGGGCGAGCAAGTAGAGCTGGTCCTGAACCTGACCGACCCTGCGGTTCGTGATGAGACTGACCCACGCTTTGGTGAGCCACTTGATATGGGTGTGCAATTCAACAAATGGCAAGGCCCAGGCGAAGTGACTTTCACTCGTCACTCAGACGCTGAAGTGCCTACCAACCCATACAACGAGGGTGATCCGAGATTCAATCGCTGGCGTGCGCCTGAGGCCAATGAGCTGAGTGTTACCGGTCCGAACGGATTGGCCAAAGTGTATGCCACTTTCTCAGCGCCAGGTGAGTATGTGATCCACACCAAAGTGGACATTCACAGTGCTCCAGACAGCTCCAATGGCGACCAGTGCTGCTGGACAAATGTCTTCCAGCGCGTCACTGTAGAATAAGCTTTTCCAAGTATCGAACGGCCGGTCCTGACAAGGGACCGGCCGTTTTTTTAGGAGCCTAAGAATTTCCCACGATTTCAGATGCTTAACCCTGAGATTGGCGGGTAAATTCTTGTTGCAATTTGTTGCAAGTAGGCGCCGAAAATCACCGTATTTAATAGACATAAATAGGCTAAAAACTTAGTATTTTGGTCAACTTATGCCCGCTTGAAACCCTAATGAATCTCTACTTGAGGAGAAACACATGAAATCAGTGCGTAAGTCTGGAGCCCTGCTGGGCGGCGCAGTTGCGCTGGCCCTGACGACAGGCGCCCAGGCACAAGAAGAACATACTTACAATGGTAACGTTGCTGACATCATCAACGAGAACTGTGTGGTATGTCACCGCGAAGGCGGTATTGGTCCCATGCAATTCGAAAACTATGATCAGGTTCGACCATGGGCACCATTGATCTCTCTGAAGGTGGCAAATCGTGAAATGCCTCCTTACGCCTACGACCAGCATATCGGCATCCAGAGTCTGGAAGGCGACTGGCGTTTAGAGCAGAACGAAATTGACGCGATCGTTGATTGGGTAGCCGCTGGCGCACCTCTCGGCGATGCTGACATCGTTCCAGAAGCGCCTCAGTTCCCTGATCCAGATGAGTGGAACTTCGCTGCTGATTACGGCCAGCCTGACATGATCATTCCTTCTTCACCTTATGACATTCCAGCTTCTGGTAATGACTTGTGGAGCAAGGAATTCGTCGATCCAGGCCTGGCAGAGAATCGCTGCATCAAGGCGGTTCAGGTTAAGCCACGTGGCGATGCGCGCGCGGTTGTTCACCATGCCAACTCTGATGTTTACGTCTACGACGAAAACGGCGAGCTGCAGAACTACGGTCAGCTGACTGAGTATGCCATGGGTAAATGGGGTGAGCTGATGCCAGAAGGCGTTTGCCGTACTTTCCCAGCTAACTCTCTCATCCGTTGGGACATTCACATGTTCCCAGGCGGTGTTGGCGCGACTGCCGAAGGCGGCATGATTCGTGACAACGTTGTTGAGATTGGCCTGTGGTTCCACGACGAAGACTATGAAGAGCAGGAAGGCATCTACCAGCAGGACCTGCGTCTGTACGGTATGCGCGAAGGTTACCAAAACGGCAACCTGATCGTGCCTCCTCATGGATACACCATGACTCAGGGCTTCCACAGCTTCGATCACCCAGTACGTATCGACAGCTTCCAGCCTCATGGTCACCTGCGCATGAATGCTGCTTCTTTGGAAATTTTCGATCCGAAAACTGGTCGCACTACACCAGTCAGCCAGATCTCCAACTGGAGCGCCACATGGCACCACAGCCACATTTACGATCCTGAAGTAGCACCTCTGTTGGCTCCAGGTGAAGTACTTGTGATCAAGCAGTGGTACGACAACACAGCTAACAACCCGAATAACCCTGACCCTGATCAGTGGGTATACGGTGGTAGCCGTACAGGTGACGAAATGTCCCACGCCTGGATTGCAGTGACTCACCTCGACGATGCGGGTTATGAGAAGCTGCTTGCAGAGCGCGAAGCTGCCGAGCAACGTTCTATGGCTGGCAACGACTAAGCCCAGTTCAGAACGAGCATCAGCTCAACAAGAGGCCGATCGGGTTATCCGATCGGCCTTTTTTATTGCCTGTTTTTTTTGCCTGTCTTTCTTGTCTGTCTTTATTGCCCGCCACAGAGCGGCAGCCCGGAATAGAAGTGGGATAAAAGGGTTTTTTAGTGCACTAAATGTGGTTACACTGGTTCAGTTTGGACTCGTGACACCAGAACCCCCGTCTGATTCATGCTGATTCATGGAGAATCCAATGCTTACACTCACTAAAACGAGAACAAAGACAGTGAAGTTAACCCACATTTCTACTGCATTTGCTACTGCCCTGCTGGCAATGTCCGGTGCTACTCAAGCACAGGAGATTACCTACAACAGCCATGTGGCCCAAATCATCAATGAGAACTGCGTAGTCTGCCACCGGGAAGGCGGCATCGGACCCATGCAGTTCGAGACCTATGATCAGATTCGACCTTGGGCGCCTCTGATTCAGTTAAAAGTCGCCAACCGCAAAATGCCTCCCTATGCCTACGACCAGCACATTGGTCTGCAGGATTTGAAAGGTGACTGGCGTTTGGATCAGGAAGAGATTGACGCGATCGTCGCCTGGGTCGACCAAGGCTCGCCTTTGGGTGATGCCGACGTCGTGCCTCCTGCGGCCGACTTGCCCGACGCGGATGCCTGGAATTTCGCTGGCGATTTTGGCGAGCCTGACCTGATCGTGCCGTCAGTGGCAATCGACATTCCAGCCAGCGGCAACGACATGTGGAGCAAACACTTTGTGAATCCCGGATTGACTGAAGACCGCTGTATCAAAGCAGTCCAGGTGAAGCCCCGGGGTGATGCCAAAGCCGTCGTGCATCACGCCAACTCTGCGGTGTACATGCTGGATGAAAATGGCGAGCCGCAGCGACGTGGTCAACTGACTGAATACGCTATGGGCAAATGGGGCGAGCTGATGCCAGATGGCGTCTGCCGTACATTGCCTGCCAACGCTCTGGTTCGCTGGGATATCCATATGTTCCCAGGCGGCGTGGGTGCTACCGCTCCCGGCACCATGATTCGGGACAATGTGGTCGAGATTGGCCTCTGGTTCCATGAGCCCGGCTTTGAGGAGCAGGAGAACATCTATCGTCAGGACCTGCGCTCATACGGCATGCGTGAAGGCTACCAAAACGGCCATCTGATTATTCCACCTAATGGCTACACCATGACTCAGGGCTTTCACAGCTTTGATCATCCTGTTCGCATCGACAGCTTCCAGCCTCACGGCCACCTGCGTATGAATGCGGCATCATTGGAAATCTTTGATCCCAAAACTGGACGCACCACGGCTATCAGCCAGATCTCCAACTGGAGCGCCACCTGGCACCACAGCCATATCTACGAGCCCGAAGTCGCACCGTTATTGGCACCTGGCGAAGTCCTGGTGATCAAGCAGTGGTATGACAATACGGCTAACAATCCCAATAACCCCGATCCCGATCAGTGGGTTTACGGTGGTAGTCGAACCGGGGATGAAATGTCACATGCCTGGATCGCGATCACCCATCTCGATGATGCTGGCTATGAGAAACTGCTGGCCGAACGGGAAGCTGCACAACAGCGCTCTATGGCGGGCAGCGACTAGACTTCTCAGCTGAAAATCCGACCGGTATTCTGAAAGAAAAATCAGCGCCGAATCGGAGAGAGTCAGACGAGAGAGGCTCTACTTTCGAGAAAAGCCGGGTTGGCAACAACCCGGCTTTTTTGCGGCTTGTTATCAGGGATTGGGCTGCTGTTAGTTGGAGTAAAGCCAGGCTCTCAGGGCGCCAAATTTCAGAATATAGAGCGACAGCTCGATCAATTTTGTCCTATACTCCTTGTTTTCAAAGTTAAGTAATTGTTATTTATATCATTTTTAGTAAGTAAACACTTACTATTAGTCATCGCCAAATTCCCGGCAAATTGTTACAAAGTGAAACCAAAATGCACTTCCTCGGGAATACGCTTTGTTTGGTCTTAGCCCGAGGAGTAGACTTAGGAGTTACTGCTGAAAACCGTTGGTCCAATAAAACCTCTTAGAAAGGAGCTCAACATGAAATTAGCGAAGTATGGACTGGTGAGTCTTGCTGTACTGGGCGCCCAACAAGGCCTGGCACAGGAACACGACGAACTCGTCTACAACGGAGAGATCGGACGCATCATTAATGAGAACTGCGTCGTGTGTCACCAGGAAGGCGGCATTGGTCCAATGGCTTTCGAAAGCTACGATCAGGTACGCCCTTGGGCACCATTGATTCAAATGAAAGTCGCCAATCGTGAGATGCCTCCTTATGCCTACGATCAGCATATCGGTATCCAGGACATCATCGGTGACTGGCGTCTCGAGCAAACTGAAATCGACGCGATAGTTGCCTGGGTTAACAACGGCTCACCTATGGGTGACCCTGAAAACGCCCTGCCCGCACCCGATCTGAAAGATCCTAACGACTGGAATTTTGCAGCTGAACTGGGTCAACCAGATCTGATTGTTCCTTCCAGCTCTTATGATATTCCTGCGACAGGTAATGACCTGTGGAGCAACGAGTATGTTGATCCAGGCATGACCGCTTCGCGCTGCATCAAGGCCGTTCAGGTTAAACCACGCGGTGATGCTGCTGCAGTTGTCCACCACGCCAACTCAAGTGTCTGGATGGAAGACGAAGCGACTGGTGAACTGGAGCGCTATGGCATGCTGACTGAATACGCCATGGGCAAATGGGGCGAGATGGTTCCAGACGGTGTTTGCCGTACCCTGCCTGCAGGTGCACAGATTCAGTGGAGCATCCACATGTTCCCAGGTGGTGTGGGCGCAACTGCTCCTGGCACTATGATTGAAGATAACGTCGTTGAAATCGGCCTGTGGTTCCATGAAGAAGGCTATGAAGCCAGCGACAACATTTACAAGCAGGATCTGTCCCTGTATCAAATCAGCCCGCAAGGCGATCTGGTCATTCCACCTCATGGTTACCAAATGACGCAAGGCTTCCACAGCTTCGATCATCCAGTTCGTATTGACAGCTTTCAGCCTCACGGTCACCTGCGCATGAACGCAGCGACTCTGGAAATCTTCTATCCAGAAACTGGCCGCACTGAAGCCATCAGCCAAATCTCCAATTGGAGTGCGACCTGGCACCATAGCCACATTTATGAGCCAGATGTTGCACCACTGTTGCCAGCAGGTGCGGTATTGGTAATGAAGCAGTGGTATGACAACACAGCTGACAATCCCAATAATCCTGACCCTGATCAGTGGGTATACGGTGGCAGCCGAACTGGCGATGAAATGACTCACGCCTGGCTGGCCATTACTCACCTTGACGATGAAGGTTATGAGAAGCTGGTTGCTGAACGTGCAGAACGTGACTCTCGCTCTATGGCGGGTAGCGACGATTAAGCTGGCGTTACCAAGCTTCTATCAAGCTTTAGCAAGAGCAAACATAGAGCCCGGCTGGCCATCCAGCCGGGCTTTTTTGTGCCCGTTTCTCGCCACATTCTGTCTTTTATAAATCTTATTTTCCCACGAATTTCCTTGGTGAAATCCGGCAATTTTGAGGTAAACTGTTTAGCAGTCATATCAAAACAGGGAGCATGCTATGGATCCGGCCCAGTTAATTGTCCCAGGCGTCATTCTCGTCCTGATCATTACAGTCCTCCGATCAGGCATCAAATTTGTACCTCAAAACCGCGCCTATATCGTCGAGCGTTTCGGTAAGTTTCATTCCACCAAGGAAGCCGGTCTGAACTTCATCGTACCCTTTATTGATCGCATTGCAGCGAACCGCTCGTTGAAAGAACAAGCGGTTGATATCCCGAGCCAGGGAGGTATCACCAAAGACAATATCTCACTGACCGTTGATGGTGTGCTCTACTTCCGGGTGCTTGATCCTTACAAAGCAACCTATGGTGTCGACGATTACATTTTCGCGGTAACCCAACTCGCGCAAACAACCATGCGTTCCGAGCTGGGTAAAATGGAATTGGACAAAACTTTCGAAGAAAGAGACCAGCTCAATTCCAATATTGTTAATGCCATCAATCAGGCCTCACAGCCCTGGGGTATCCAGGTGATGCGCTACGAGATCAAGGACATCGTGCCACCGGCCTCGGTCATGGATGCGATGGAAGCACAGATGAAGGCTGAGCGAGTCAAACGTGCGCAGATTCTCGAATCAGAAGGTGATCGACAAGCGGCGATTAATGTCGCCGAAGGTCAGAAGCAGTCTGTGGTTCTCGCTGCTGAAGCGGACAAGGCTGAGCAAGTGCTCCGTGCAGAGGGTGAAGCGAAGGCTATTATCGCGGTCGCAGAAGCGCAGGCTGAAGCGCTGCGCAAAGTCGGTGAGGCTGCCAATACTGCTGAGGGTCAGAAGGCCATTCAATTGGATCTGGCTACCAAGGCGATCGAAGCCAAGCAGGCAATCGCCAAAGAGTCCTCGGTGGTGCTACTGCCTGAAAGCGGCACCGACGCCTCAAGCCTTGTCGCCCAGGGCATGGCCATAATCAATAAAATGAACGAGAAGAATCCGGCTAACTCTTCCAGCTCGAACACGGAGACAAGCTAATGGAATCATTGACTGACTACTTACCAACCCTGCTCATCTTTCTCGGGCTGGCCATGCTGGTGGTCGAAGTGGGTGTTCTGGGTTTTTCCATCATGGTGCTTTTCTTCATCGGACTCGGTTGTTTGGCAACTGGTTTGCTGATGTTCGCTGGCCTTATTTCTTCAACCGTAGCAAATGCGCTGCTATTCAGTGGTCTTCTGTCTTTGATCTCAGCGGTAGGACTCTGGAAGCCATTGAAGAAGATGCAAGACAGCACTGAACGAAAGGCAGTCACTTCTGATCTGATCGGCCACCAGTTCACCGTCGATGCCGACATCTCCAGCGCAACCCCTGGGGAAGTCCAGTTTTCCGGTGTTACCTGGAAGGTGATTACCGACGCGGATATCAAGGCAGGTAGCCGCGTGGAAGTGAAGCATACGGCAGTTGGCGTACTGACAGTTCAGGCAGTCAGTTAAGCTCAAATCCCCAACCTTGATTTTGATATTTTTCGAAGTTTACATTTAACTTTGCATTGCAAAGTCCTCTGCACTATACTGCAACCCATCCTGGAAACTGAAGTGACTCAAGACAACGAGCAAATGACCTCTGCATCACTCTCAGCAAAGAGCAATGATTCACTCTCATCCGTAAACAGTAAGGCTGAGGAAAATCTTGCGTTTATTCGCAGCGCGATGGAAGGCGCCTCTGCGTTCACTTCGATTTCAGGAAAAGGTCTGGTGTTTACCGGGCTGGTCGGTCTCTTCGCTGCGTGGCTGGAATTGACTTCAAATCAATCTCCCAGCCTGATGATCTGGTTGTCTGCTCTTGTCGTCGCGGTAATCGGTTCCGTGGCGCTGACCATGCGCAAAGCGCAGCTACAGGGCACCACGCTGTGGTCAGCGAGCGGTCGAAAACTTACCTATGCCTTCACACCAACGATGGTAGTAGGAGGCATCGTCACATATTTCATGGCCAGCGCCGACCTCACTGAAATGCTGCCTGGTTTCTGGTTGGCACTTTACGGCGCCGCAGTAATGACGGCTGGTGCACATTCAATTGGCATGATTAAGTTAGTCGGAGCAGTTTTCATCTTGCTGGCAGTTTTTGCTTTCGCCGCGCCCGCCTATAGCCTGATGGCCCTGGCTCTTGGTTTTGGCGGTGTACATCTCTCAGCAGGTTACCTTGTCTGGAAATACTATGGCGGCTAGAAAACAAAAAGTGCAATCCGGTGTTGCAACAGAGACGGCGAAGCAGCAAAGCCTCTCACTGATCCAGAGCAACAAGGGCATGGACTTCGACAATCTGATCCATGAAAAAAAGCGACTCGCCATCGTGAGCGCGCTGGCTGTCCATCGCAAGTTGAGCTTCAATGACTTGAAATCATTACTGAAGCTATCCGACGGCAATCTGAGCACTCACGCGAGAAAACTAGAAGAAGCCGGCTACGTCAGCTGCAACAAAGGCTTCGACGGTCGCATTCCCAAGACTGATTATCAGCTCACTGCCAAAGGGAAAAAGGCCTTGCAAAAATACCTGGCACACATGGAAGCCCTGATTTCTGCTGTGAAGCAGTAGGCTTTTTTTTGGATATAAACTTTGTAATGCAAAGTACTTTAACTAAATCTGAAGCCGCTGCAATCAACGAGCAAGACAGAAGAAACACAAATCTAGAGCCAATTCTCCAGTTCTTGCTAGCCGGTCCCGCACTGGTTGTTTGGCTTGCCTTGACGATAGATCTGGATAGACACCTTTGGTCTTGGCTGGGAGCACTCTCTGGAGTAGCCGGGCTGTTCTTGAGTTATATAAAAGTGTTGAGGACGTCTTCACTCCAGAGACGCTCCCTGCTTGTCCTGCTTGTCCTGCTTCTCATTGGCATTTTCACATACACGTATTTGCTAGTCATAAACTTGTCCAGTCTTCGGTCTGCAACCCCACATCCTCTCTGGTTAGCAATCTTGTTTTTGTACATATTTTCACTAGTATCAGCGATCGCCATTGGCTGCAATCAATGCATTCGAATTCTGAATGCAGAACATTGGAATTCCAGTGATCAAGACAATGCACATCAATCTCGGAGCCCGGACTTGAATGCTATTCCAAACCGCTACGAATACTCAATTACACAGAAATTTGCCCGTAGAACCCTGACTTATGGTCTTGGACTGGGAATTCTTGGTGACCTGCTCTTTTACGGTGTCCAGCGACCGGGTCTACCCATAACGCTTTGGCTAATTGGCTTCGCAGTTCTTGCGCTGGCACTTACGGCCCGCACTCGGCCAGACAAACTCAAGCTGATTACGCGCTGGTCTTTATTGGCTATCGCTGCCTCGGCAGTTCTCATCGTGAGACTAAATCCTGTCAGCTTGATCACGATGCTTGCGATTATTTTCTTGTCCGCCGTAGTTGTTGCCATAGATCTAAGAGGAATAAATCTTCGCGAGTGCAGTGTGCATGCCTTTGTGATGTCCTGTCTGCGCTTACCATTGCAAGCTTTGAGTGGCTCGATAGCCTTGCTCGGGAAAGTCGATGTCTCCAGTGGTTTAGGCCATCCTTCGACCCTGCCGATTGTTCGTGGCCTGCTACTCTCGCTGCCCCTGCTTTTCTTGTTTGGTGGACTGTTTAGCTCAGCAGACGCAGGCTTCGAGTCATTCTTTACCAGCGTGATCGAATACTTCGGGCCCGCACTGCCGGAACATCTCTTGCTATGTAGCCTGATTGGCTGGTTGGCAGCTGGCATGCTCACTTCGATCAGCAGCATCGATATGGCATCAGAGAATAAATCTAGTTTGAGAATCCGATTGGGTGGCATTGAATCGACTGTGGTCATGTCCTCGCTGCTCGCGCTCTTCCTGCTCTTTGTACTACTACAATTACCCTACCTTTTTGGTGGCGCAGAGACTATTGCGAATACGACAGACCTCACTCTTGCTGACTATGCCCGCCGCGGATTCTTCGAATTGATGGCGGTGACTCTTTTGACCCTGGTGACATTGATCGCGCTTCGCGGCGTTAGCAACAGCAATGCTCACTTTCGCTACCTTGCGACAGCATTGCTCCTCTGTCTTTTGCTTATCATGCTCTCGGCGTTCCAGAGACTATTCCTTTACATGGACGGCTTCGGCCTCACCCTCAGTCGTCTTGTTGCGGCTGTTTTCATGCTCTGGCTCGGCTTCTGTATGGCTGTTTTTGCACGCTGCGTCTGGCGCGATCGTGACAGAGGATTTGTTCCTTCTGCGGTTTACTCTGCAATAATCGTTGCGTTCGCACTTTCTCTATTCAGCCCAAGCAAATTTGTCGCACAGTACAACATCGCTCATGCGCAGGAATCCGATTCCAGTCTCGATGTTATTTATCTCAGTTCGCTCGGCGCTGAAGTAATACCCCTTTTGTTGGAGAACTTCGACTCATTCGATTCGAGACAGCAATGCATGCTTGTCATGCAGTGGACAGATCAGTTCCAGCTGGAAGACGCTGAATCAGAACTGTCTGACTGGCGTAACTGGAACCTGGCTTACAGTCGATCGAGAAGCGCCCTGCTTGAAAAGAAACCGGATTTTCCAGCCATAGTAGACAGAACAGAAGTACGTTTCATGCCGCGTGCTTTTCCGGCAATGAGACACGCCTGTCTACAGGACGTAATCCATCTTTTTTAAGGTCGATGGGAAAGTAGGGAAGTAGGAAAACTGAAGGTCTAGAGCAAGAAACCCGTGACTTTAAATCGCAACTTGCTCTGCTTCCTGCTGTGCCTTGAGCGCATCCAGGTCCACGGCGCCATTCATCCAGAAATTGAACGCCTCGTAGACACATTGCTCGCGAGTCATGCCAATCTTTTTAAAAGTCTTTGGTTGGGATGAGGCAGTCATTAAAATGAAGTAACTCGCCCAGGCAAACTCGTGATCGACGTCGTCCTTGAGAAAAGGCGTCAGTCGGGTCTTCATCGCTTCCATTCGGTTGTACAGGGAGTCGACATACACTTTGTAGAGAAGTGGATAGTCGGATTTCAAATCAACCCAGAATGCGGTCGAGTAGCGCGCATCGTTTTCCACCCAGACCTTGACCCAATAGCGCAAAGTGGCGACCAAGTCGTTGCCGTAGTTGTCGATGGGCTTATGGATACGGCGCTCCCAGCGCACTACCATCTCATGCACCAGCTCGCTCTTGTTGGTAAACGTTTTGTAGAGAGTCTTGGTACTGATCCGAAGCAGTTTGGCCAACTCCGACATTGAGATGGAACGTATTCCCTTCTCACTAGCCAGTTTGGCGAAGGCCTCAACAATATCCAGTGCCATTTGCTGATCGGCCTTGTCCGCGAGATGACTCTCGAGTTGGGGATCAGGAAGTGGGATAACTTGTCGTTGATTCACTGGCTTCGCCTTACAAAGGTTGTTGTCGAACATTTACAGCCGACCTGGCCCGCTCTACTCATAATTCTTACTGCCCAGGCCTCTGGTAGAGCTCAATTCGATAGCCATCCGGGTCGCGAACAAAATTAGTGCCGTCGCGAATCTGCTCTGGTGGATAACCCGCCGCGGCAACACGCTCGGCCATAGCTCGACCATTGGGCACAACAATGACGATGTTACCAAATTGTGCCGCCTCTGGAATCACTTCACCCTTGCGAATCACAATCAGGGTATCTTCCCGGATATTTCCAGTCATACCCAACAAATATTCGATGGCCTCGCCTTCTCGGGGGACCCGGGCTCCCACTTTCAGTCCGAGTACTTCGGTGTAGAAACGCAGAGATTCCTCCAGGTCGCTCACTCTCAAACCAAGACCAGAAACCCTGATCGGACGCTCACTCTCTGTTAGTGCTGGAACGTCATCTGCTGCTAGCGTTGCTGACGCGAACAGCGAAAAAGTACTGGCCAACAGAAGGCACCCTAATCTTGCTCGAACAATTTTCAACATAGTCATTCTCTGCTCTTCCTACATGGCGCTGATGCACAGCGCTCCTTGGTTCTTACTAATCAGTACTTATTCAGGAGGCAAGATCACCGCGTCTGGGCCGGGCTGATTCTCCGCGCGGGGATCAACCACGATGCCATCGATAACACGGATTCGGCCCAGACTACCGCGAGGAATCACAGGCGGCTCCGGTGCTTCACTCTTATAGGAACGAATCTCGGTTGCAATCTGACTGGCATCGGGTGTCACTACATAAGCAGGCAGCGCATCGACACGCAGGGCATAGGAAATATGCGTGCGCTCACCATTACCACCAGCAGGACTGTAGTCAGCCTCGCGTTTTAATGCATAGTAAACAGAAGGCAGTTCTACCCAGGTCAGGGACTCAATCACCGGACCTCGCGCATAGACCCAACCGTCATAGACCGGACGCCAGGGGCGGTAGCCGCCAACATAACCACGCAGGCTACCATCTTCATTGATGTTCAATTTGATCTGCGCATCAAGCAACTCCAGGTCACGGGTATAACCCGGATCACGCAACATGGCAGTCACTGATTCAGTGGATACGATGGTGCCATCGATAGTTTGCGCAGGGAAAATACCTTCGTATTTTCGGTCAGGTTTGATGCGAAACGTGTAGTCAGAAGCTACATTGCCATCACCACCCTTCACCATATTGTCCTGACTCATGTAGATGCCAACCATGACGTTGGCATCATTGCGCGGGTCGTCACCTTCGCCCGATGCGACGATGACCATCGTCCAGGAACCATTCTGCATGCCGTCATTGAACTGCATCGCGCCACTGGAAAGCCGTTCCGGGCCCCGATAGGTTTTCCAGCAACCCAGGGTTTTATAAAATGTATTATCGATACCCGCCTCGCCATCAGGACTGACAAAACCCGTATCAGTATTCCCGTCGAGATTAATGCCCTCGGCTATGGAGCCAGTTACCCCAGCTAGGCCGGTGTCGGGATAGGATTCAGGATTGATATACACATTCGCACGACCCTCGCCTCGGAACGCCATCTGTTGCTGTCCGTGCACTGGGCTTCGAGTGGGGTTCGCAGGGTTACGCAGCCACTCCGCTTCCTCGCGGGTATAGCCAGCTTTGACCAAGACCTCGACCCAATCCAGTTCTGGATTAGTACCCTGGGGGCAGTCCGTGCCCGGATCAATCACACCCGTGTCTGCCCCATAGTAGTGAGCAGGCTCATTCCATTCGATTACCCAGGATTTGGTCCAGTCCGCCATGACACTCATTGGTGCCAGCATCGCAGCGGCACAAGCAAGGCTGCGCAGGACTGTGGTTTGTCTTGATGGTGAATTCTGTTTTGTTATTTTCATTGATGTCACACTCCTTACTCTTTGCTCCCTTGCTCCCGTATGCCCTTACGCCATCACTTCGGAAACTGGTCGCGAGGTACGCATTGAGCCGTCGCCGAACTCACCTACCGGCGCGCCGGCCAGTTGCATCGCTGTCAATGAAACCCGTGTGACCGATTCGCCAGGTTCGTGAATATGCTGGCCAGCTTTATGGCGACCACCGGCACCACCGGCGAGAAACATCGGGATATTTTCGATAGAGTGAATCTTCGCGTATCCGGTATCACTGAACGCGCAGATCAGGCAGTTATCAAGCAAGGTGCCATCGCCCTCTTTAACCGCATCGATTTCGTTGAGGAATGAGCCCAGCCCTTCCATAACCAGTCCAGCGAGCTTGCTGGTTTCTGGCTGAAAGCCCAGCTGTGCATCGGTAGGCTCGTCGTGGGTGATCTGATGATAGATCTTGCTGTTGCCCGCAATATAAGTTTCAGACGTACCGCCGGTATGCACAAAGTTGAATACGCGAGTCTGATTACAGGCCAGACCCATGGCCAACAGGCGAGCCATCACTTGCGTGTTGGCATTAACGACATCTACTGACGCGGCGCGAGCCATCTCCGCCGGTGCTTGTGGAATCACACAAGCTTCACGCGGCTCGGGCTTTTGCAACTGAATAGCCAACTGATTCTCCATGTCACGTACCGAGGAGAAATACTGCTCCAACTTGATCTGATCTTCGTGACTAACGCTGTCCATGAGCGCCTTGCGTTGGTCAGTAACCGCAGATAGCACGCTCTGGCGCAGCATGATGTCAGGATTGGGCTGCCAGTTGTCGCTGTTTGGATCTTGAAAGCCTTCACCGAACAGGCGCTGGTACAAATCCAGTGGAGTCACATCAGGTGAAGCGAAGGTAGAACCGGAGCGAGTTGAATAACTGATCGGCCGCCGGGAAACAGACGCATCGATATCCAGGCTCTTGAAGCGGGTCGTACCGCCCAAGGCGTCGGCGACACGCGTATCAAAAGACGCTCCTTCAAATCTGCCTGACGCAGATGGAGCGACCCCAGACAGAATGGAAGCGTGACCTGACCAGTGCACCAGGTTTGGCCGGCCATCAGGAATCGCGCGGAAACCTGAGAACACTGAGACCTTGTCTTTCACTGCGGCCAGCGCTTGCAACTCAGGGGTAATCTCATAACCGGCACCAATCGTTTCTGGTACCCAGCGTGTGCCACCGGCTGGTGTATCGGTCAGGCCGAGCCCCCAAAAGTAAGTACCGAAGCGAGTGGGCAGAGGAGCGCCGTCAGCAAAAGCAGTACCGTTCTCATCAAGGAATCTGTCCAGTACGGGAATACCCATGGCGATGGTTGCGCCACCAATCATGCCCCGTAGCAGAGAGCGTCTATTGAAACGAAAACTCTTTGGTCTGTTGGTAGATGCTGACTTCTTCATCTCTTTTTCTTTTCCAGTCATTTCTCTCTCCCCTCTTGATTCTATTGTTGTGCTGCCTGATCGGCGCTGGCGATTGATGAATCCAACCCCTCTGGCAACTGGACAGCAAAGAACTCTGGGGTCAGAGCAATCTGCTTGAACAATTCAGGAAACTTGTAGCCGTTATCAGCGAATTGCTGGGCTTGTTGTTGCAGGAACTCACGTTCCAGATAACCAGGCGCCTGGGCCACACCATAGGCATAGACATTGCGCACCAGACAGGACGGCACTCTCGGGTCATCATGCAGATAATCACCCAGACCTTTTGCACCGACCAATGTCGTGCCGAACAAATCCGCACTGACATCAATCAACTGTCCATTCTCCATAGTGCGCAGCTGGCCCAGTCCGTCGAAGTGCTCAAGCGCAAGCCCCGGTGGATCGCTGCGCTGATGGCAGACGGTGCAGCCAGTGTTTTGCATGTGATCGAGCAAGCGGCCACGTACTGTTCCTGCTTCACTGTCAGTGACTTGTGAGAAATCCACATCGGCTGGTGGGTCAGGCGTGGGTTCGCACATGAATATCTCATGAATCTTGATACCGCGACGGGTGGGCGATGAGGTACCTGGATGCGCCCACAGGGAAAGAAATCCTATCTGCGTAAGAATTCCAGCTCGCTCTGAATCCTCGTCAAATTCGAACTCTGCCCATTCCTCGCTGGAGATATAGGGTACCTGGTAAACAGAAGCCAATGGACGGTTGATGAAGGTTTCATTACTGGTGAATAAATCGCGGTAGTCACGTTCATCGTTCACCAGCAAGTCGATAACTGTTTTGAGCATTTGCTCTTTGGCACTGTCTGCCACGAGCTGATTGAACTTCGGATAGATGGAGGGGTCTTTCACCATGTTGGCGAAGCCGTCCAGTTGCATCATGTCTTCAAAGAAGGCACGTGCCCCCTCTTCCAGGCGTGCAGAAGAGGTGAGACGATTCAATTGATTCGACAGACCGTCTTTTCTGTGCAGAGAGTCATCCGCGGCGGCAGCCAGGAGTTCAGCATCCGGCGCACTGTTCCAAAACATAAAGGACAGTCGCGACGCCTTGCTGTAACCGTCGAGCCGATACTGGCCAGGAGCGTTGGGGTCGGGTTCTGCCTTCTCGACTCGGAACAAGTACTCTGGCGCGACCAGTAAGCTGGTCAGAGCCAACTTCAGTCCAGCATAAAAATCTTCAGCCTGGCTAGCACCAAGTTCAGCGGTCTCTACTCGGGAAGCGAGCTCAGCGTCCGTGAGTGGACGACGAAAGAGCCGCTCACCGACTTGTGACAAAAACGCTGCTGCGCAGGCGTTATCAGCCCCGCTTGCGTTTGGTATGCAAGGCAATAGGCCCTCGCGACGCTCCTCACTCAACACCTGATCTGCGATAGACGAGGCGAGCACGAAATATTGCTCAAATCCTGAAGAGGTGAGGGAAAGCGTTGCGCTTCCGATGGCCAGCAATCCGTTTTCACGTTGTTCAGGCTCAAAGCGAGCATTGATCTCAATACCCTCGCCGAATACATCGGCTATGGTATTGCGGTACTGGGACTCAGTTAACCTGCGCACAGCAACGGTCATCGAGTCTGCATCTGCAGCCTGAGTAGCGTCCTGTGCATGAGCAAAAGGTGAAACAAGTAATGATGCTGCACAGAGGCTTGCAGCGAGCCGCGTGAAAAGCTGAAGGCTTCGGAGTGGCTGGAGATTCATATTCACATGCCTTTTCTGCGCCTTGTGCTGTAGCTCAGCGGGTTACCCCGCCCAGCAACTGGCGTCTATTGTTTATTCTCTGTGCTCCAGATTCTTAAAAAGAGTCTGCACGTCTTTCCGGAACAATCTTCCAGAATAACTTCCAGACAAAGGAACACTTAAGTCAGAAAACATGGAAAATATAATTGTTTTTCTGTTTTCCGATCTTTTTCGATTCTATCCGCTTCCTCTGAGATGTCAACGCCGACTATCGCTCGCACTACCTACTCGGGACCAGCGTCAGGATTTGCCCGATGAATTGCTGGATGAGCAGCCGGATTAACAACTGAATGACCAGCTGGATAGTGAACGAAACGGTCGCTCGCTAGCCCACTTTGACCTTCCTTGAGACCAGCCTTGAAACCGGCCTTGGGGATGGACTCGGCGCCTGCTAGCCCCTATTCTTCAACAGACAATAAAAAGGAGAAAAAGATGGCCAGCCCGCGCGTAACTCATGGACTAAAACCGGCACTCACTGCTGTGTTGAGCGCAGCTCTTCTACCCGCCCTGCTCAGCCTGCCTACTCTTATTCAGGCGCAATCACTAACTGAGTCATATTCGCCGGTCACACTGGAACAGCTCGCGAATCCGCCCGCCAGCGACTGGCTGATGTGGAGAGGCACGCAGAATCACTGGGCCTATAGCCCGCTCGATCAGATCAACAAGGACAACGTTGACAGCCTTCGCCTTGCCTTTGCCTGGACGATGGAGCCCGGATTGCAAGAGACCACACCACTGGTTCATGACGGCATCATGTTTCTGCCGCAAGCCTGTGACTTCATCGAAGCACTCGATGCTCGAGACGGCACACTGTTCTGGGAATATCGCAGACCGGCGATGGAACACGCGGCCACACTCGCTTGCGCGAATCGCAATGGCACGCTGTACAAAGACCAACTCATACTCGCCACACACGATGCCTATCTCATCTCTCTCAATGCCAAAACCGGTGAACTCAACTGGGAACATCAGGTAGGTGATTGGGAAGTAGGACAACACTATTCTGGCGGCCCACAAATTCTCGATGGCAAGATCATCGCTGGCATGTCGGGTTGTTATTACATCAATACCAGTTGCTGGATCACCGCCCATGACCCGGATACCGGTGAAGAAATCTGGCGAGTGAACACCGTGCCTCGCGTCGGTGAGCCTGGCGGTGAGACTTGGGGAGACGTCCCCAATGAACTACGCCGCGGTGGGTCGGCCTGGATGCCAGCCAGCTATGACGCTGAACTGGATCTCATCTATATCGGCATCGCTGTGCCCATCCCCTGGGGCTCTATTCAGAGAGACACCGGCGGTGGCGATGTGCTGTACACCAATTCCACACTTGCTCTCAATGCCGACACTGGCGAGATCGAGTGGTATTTCCAGCACATCCCAGGCGGCAACTGGGATCAGGACCACCCTTATGAAAGGTTGATTGTTGAGACAGATGTGACACCTGACCCGGATTCAGTCACCTGGATTAACCCTGAGATCAACGAAGAGAGGCGCAAGGTAATCACAGGGGTGCCTGGTAAACCCGGTATCGTATGGACTCTGGATGCCGCAAGCGGTGATTTTCTCTGGGCGAAGGAAACCAACTACCAGAACGTCATCGTCGGCATTGATTTCGAAAACCGTAAAGGCATTACCAATCCTGAGCTGGAGATCACCGAGATCAGACAACGCAAACTGGTCTGTCCAACAACTCGAGGCGGCATCAACTGGCAATCGGTGGGCTATTCTCCCCAGACCAATGCCCTTTATACACCGACCAATAATGCCTGCATGGATTTCTACCTTAATCCGGTTCAGCCGGAAGTAGGCCTGCATCACCGTTCAGCAACCAGTCGTATCGTGGAACCACCAGACTTCGATGGTGAGATTGGCTTACTCACTGCCACCGATGTCGCAACCGGTGAGACCAAATGGCAACATAAACAACGCGCAGGTTTCGGCGGCTCAGTGCTGACCACTGGCGGTGGTCTGGTCTTCGTTAGCGACGATGCACGTCGTTTTCGCGCCTTCGACGCCGATTCCGGCGACATTCTCTGGGAGCAGGTACTTAATTCAACTGCGGGTGGTTTCCCCGTTTCCTATAGCGTCGATGGTGAACAGTACATCGCTATTGCTGCAGGTGGCGGTGTCTCGTATCGCACCCTGGCACCCGAGCTGCAACAACGCCGCGGTGGCAATATGTTGTTCGTATTCAAACTGCCCTAGTCATTCGCACATTTGGATTAACAGGAGATTTTCCATGGCTCAGCAACTCGATCGACTACTCGATGACTATGATCAAAAGAAAATCTCACGCAGGGAATTGATGGCGCTGCTTATGGCAGCAGGTGCTGCCGCCAGCACCTCCACGTCATCCGCACAATCGCCATCACCCGTGGCCATCGGTCGATCCATGAATCATGTTTCCCTGTCGGTTTCAGACGTCAATCGTTCTGCCGATTTTTATAATCAAGTACTCGGCATGGAAATCATCAGCCGCCCTGCCAATGGTGGATTGAATATGGGCCTGGGTGATGAGAGCTTTCTCGGTTTGTATGAACTCGGCAATTCTGGCTCGATGCATCATCTGTGTATCGGAGTCGACAATTACGATGCAGATACCCTGGCCGAAAAGCTACAGGACCATGGCATAGAAGGCAGAGTGAACCGTAATCCTGCCAACCGCACCAGCGGCGGCGATCAACTGTATTTCAATGATCCCGATGGCATCAGCGTGCAATTAGCACAACACGGCTATCTCGGATAAAACATCCCACTCCTGTTATCGCCATCTTGGTGAATACAGGAGTAACCACATTCATTCAAAGCGAGAATCACTATGACTGGACAATGCCTGTGCGGCGAAATCGAATTCACGGCTGAAGAAATTCCGGGAATGGTCTTCAACTGTCATTGCTCCAAGTGTCGAACCTCCCACGGCGCTGACTATGCCACCCAGGCATTCGCGGTGAGGAGCAGTCTGGTGTTCAAAAAAGGCGAGGGCAAGCTGAAAGAATATGAATCAACCGGCGGCATTCGTGCATTCTGCTCGAATTGCGGTTCTCGACTAATGAATTTCGCAAAAGATGGTGGTGACTATCTCAGTGTTGCCATTGCCTGTCTAGATGACAGCTATCAAGGCAAAGCGGTTGCCCATTGCTTCGTTGATTCCAAAGCACCGTGGCACACTCCCAGCGCTGAAATACCAGGGTTCAAAGCGTTTCCTGACAATTTATAAAACTTGATTCAGGTTGATATGAGCACCTTTCTATTGGGCACTTTTTGTTGAGCTCTTCTTTATTGAGTTCTTCCCAATTCGGCTGCGACCTCGTCTCGCCGTGCCCCGGCCAGGATGCCTGTCAGTGAGTAATTGCCCTCGTGACAGGCGTACTCGTACACCACTTCTCCATCAGGCAGTGCATTGAATGTCATCTGCGCCGTCCAGGGTGCGGAATACACAGAGGGATCATCCATCGTAAATGTGTATTCAATAACACTTTCCGAGACGCGTTCGAGGCGCTCAGTCACAAGCAATTGATCACTTGATCCGAAATGGGACTGTTGCGGGTGTAACTTACGGGTTGTGATCACCAGCGCATTACCATCCCAGTGACCAATAGAATCACCATTCCAACGATGGGGCACAGGCGTGTGTTGATCTCGAAGTGGAATAATCCTCGCATCGTGAATCATCTCGGTGAGAATCACCACATGGTTGGCGGTCTGAATGATCTGGTAATTGTTGTTGTAATACATCGGCATCATGGGCGGGCCAGAGCCGGAGTTTGACGTACGGAAATCGAAAAACAGCAGGCAACGCTCACCAATAGTCTGAAGCTCGGGTCCATCGAAAGCGCCAACGCCCGGCTCACTCAACCACCGAGCAAGCTGTGTCGGTGTTCTTTCTTCTTGCGGCAAGTACGGAATACGACCATCGGGAGGGTCGATGATCATTGAAGTGCGAAACTCACCATCGACCTGGATGACATTGGTGCCGAGATCAAGCCAGAACGTATTATAGGAACCAACATTACCGCCACCGCTCGGAGCTGCTCTTGCTGGATCACTCGGCGCCTCGGAGCGGGCGGCGTTTTGTCTGAGCCGCGCTTCGAACTGTTGCGCTTCCTCTTCCGTATAGGCGCGCTGTGTGCCCAACGAGCGAGGACGTTCGAGAGGGGTACGTGTTCTGTTGGTCCAATAGCCCTGAAGATCGGGCACACCAACCGCCGTCAGTTCTGGCACCCATACGCCATCAGGTGCCGCATTTGCAGAATTACTCTCTGCACTGGCTGCACCATTCCCACTATCCGCACTATATGCAAGCAGCGATTGGCACAGGAGTAAACTGAGGAGAAAGAGTCGAACGGCTCGTTTAAGACACATCATGGCGAGCAGCATAATGCACAGGGCTGCTCAACCACAAGACATTCACAGACTGAAGATTCAGGTTCAGCTGCTATTGGACATCCGGCGTCCCGGTTCATCCATCATCGACGCCACCTGTTGCAACGCCGAGAGCAATGCACTGCGCTCGTGTTCCAACAGTCCTTCAAAACGCTCAATGAAATGCACTTGCAAAGGTAATGGTGCAACTTCCAGTGCGAGTTGACCCGTCTCAGTCAGTCTTGCGTACACCTTGCGCCTGTCCAGCTTGCAGCGCTCCCGAATCGCGAGCCCCTGCTTCTCGAGATGATCCATAATAATTGTCACCGTCGATTGACTCAGACAGATCTTGTTCGACAGCTGTCCAATCGAAGCCTCAGGATGGCTGGCTATCGCCCGCAATAACAACAACTGGGGCGACGTTAGCCCGGATGATCGCTTGATCGAATTGGAGTGCAGATCAGAAGCCTGAATAATTCGTCTGATTGCCAACAGCATCCCTTCAGTAATACTTTCCATATCCAAACACTCATTTGTATGCATGACCATGTGGTTCACGATGTCACTCCTTGTCGTATCCTGCGACTCTGAAGCCGAAGCTTCGTAATCATTGATGAGTTAGTCTGTGCCGAAATTTTCGAGCCTTGCCTTCAATTCAGCCAGGGCATTTCCGATTGAGCGAAACTCTTCGTCGCTGCGCGTAAGCTCTTCCATCTTTTCCTGGAGGATTTCGTAGTCCGTACGCTTCTCTCGCTTTAAAGTCCGCGGGGTTAACACATACGCCGACCGACCTCCGCCTGGAGTCCACTTGCCAATATCTCCCAACAACATAGTTACCTCGGACGCATTGAGATTTCGCGCATCCATCACAAACCAGGGCTCACAAACACGCTCGCTGATGTGGGACATGATCGGGGTGTGCTTGTAACAGAGGATGTCGTAGGCATCGTCGATATTGAGTTCGTTGAATTTCTCAAAAAAGTCGTCTTCGACTTCAATAATCAGCTCTCGCAAACCCGCACGAGTAATTTGAGGGCGAACTATCACTTCATAGGGTAGTTGACCGACTACTGCTTCATTTTCTAGCGCATCGTCTGCAACTTCCTGCGACACAGCAACACCAGGAAGGAATACCATGCAGAGCGCGGCGGCTATGCCCGAAATTGATCTCATTGCTCGCTCCCATAGTTTTCCAATCGGCTCTTGAGTTCTGCCAACGCGTTGCCTATTGAACGAAACTCTGTGTCGCTACGTGTCAGCTCTTCCATCTTCTCTTGCAGAACACCAAAATCTGGTTTGTTTTCTTTTTGCAATGCTCTTGGCGTTAACAAGAGGGCTGATCTACGAGCACCATATCCTGTTGCACCCAGAATCATTGTTGTTTCCGATACGCTAAGGTTTCTGCTTCTCATCAGAAACAGCGGCTCACATCTTCGTTCAGGAATATGAGTCATGGTGGGGAGAAACTTGTAGCAGACAATGTCGTAGAAATCGTCGATGTTGAGCTCATTAAATCTTTCGTAAAAGTCTTCTTCGACTTCCTGAATAAGATCTCTCAAACCCGCACGAGTTATTTGAGGGCGCACGATCACTTCATAAGGCAATTGACCGACTACTGCTTCATTTTCTAGCGCATCGTCTGCAACTTCCTGCGACACAGCAACACCAGGAAGGAATACCATGCAGAGCGCGGTGGCTATGCCCGAAATTGATCTCATTGCTCGCTCCCATAGTTTTCCAATCGGCTCTTGAGTTCTGCCAACGCATTGCCTATTGACCGAAACTCGGTATCACTTTGCGTAAACTCTTCCATCATATCTTGCAGCACTACAAAATCCGGCTTGTTCTCTTTTTGCAGCATTCGAGGCGTAAACAAGAACGCTGATCGTCTGGCCCCTCGGTCTTTCAATCCCAGAATCATCGCCGTTTCCGATGCATTGAGATTTCTACTGCGCATCAGGAATAAGGGCTCACATCTTCGTTCAGGTATGTGAGTCATCGTGGGGAGGAACTTGTAGCAGACGATGTCGTAGAAATCGTCGATGTTGAGCTCATTGAATCTTTCATAAAAGTCTTCTTCGACTTTCTGAATAAGATCCCTCAATCCAGCGCGAGAGATCTGGGGACGCACAACTATTTCATAAGGAAGCTGGCCGATAACCGATTCCTCAGCCGCCTCTTCTGCTCTTGTAACGCTCACCGAACACAGTATTCCAATTAATACAATCACAGTTCCAGCATGTCTCATTTCACTAACCCTCTCTGATTCCTTATCCTACTCATAACACTTTCATAACACTTTTTATGTGGATGCCAGCTAGACCTCTACCGAAAATTGAAACAAAGTCTCAACCTCAACTAGCTGCTAGTGTGTTTTTCGAGTCTGCGATCAGGCGGCCATTTCCCGCAGCGAACTCAGGTATCTGTACAACTCGTACAATTCATCGTCATCTCGTAGTGCCCGATTGATTTCCTCGGTCAGCTTTGCAACTTTCTCTTCAACCAGATAGCGAATGTCGCCTGTACCGACTGTAGTACGGAGATATGCCGAAAAATTCAGGGCCTCGCCTTGTGCCTGACGAATGAAGTTTGGATCACAAGATCGTCTTGGAATATAGGATCCCGTTTGTCGGAAGTTCACACATTTGATATGCAATGATTCATCTTCCATAGCCTCGTTCAAACGATCATAGAATTCTTCTTCAACTCTACGTAGCTCCGCGAAAAGTTCTGAGCGAGAGAAACTCGCTGCTCGGCTCTGACTCGTAGTAATCATGCGCGGCAGCTCGGAATATGCCCGTTCAGCTTCAAGATCCATTTGAAAGTTCGGTAGTGTTGTTTCGGGAGGCGATAAGTCAATTGTCGCATTAACATTGAACGCCAGTTGCTGATCATTCTCCAGTGTACTGAAGTCGATCTCGTCATGGCGCTGTACTGGCACTCTGTAGCGTCCACGGGAAAGTGTCGGGAGCTGAGGAAGTGTTGCTGGCACGGCAATATGGGAGTCGCGAATCCGTTGATCGATCCAGGACTCTTGGTCGGAACTTCTGGCAGCAGATAGTTCAGCGATACGCCGCTCGGCCTCTTGTTGATGCTGACGATAATCTCCCCATAACGCGCTAAGCGACCTGCCTTCAGTGCTCTCTATGGGAGAGAGAGCGTTTACAGCGACAACGGAACTTGCCGACAACAGCACCAGCAGAATCATCGAGCTTGCAGCCATGCTGATCTTGATCCACCAGCTCTGCTGCCCAGACTCCCTATCTGCATTCAGTAGCAACTCAACCCGCTGCTTCAGTGTGCCCGCGCCGAATACCGATTGTAGTAACACGTCTCCATGCACATGAGACTTGCACATGCGCGTTACACTCAATAAGTCTTCTGCGTAATCGTCACTCTTCACACCCGTACCTACCACAGCACTGTCACAGGCGTTCTCGGCTTCCTGGTTCATTTGACGCAGCACGCGCCAGATCAGCGGATTTATCCAGAGCAGACAACAGACAATATAGGCGAAGGCCGAAGTCAACCAATCCAGCCGTTGGATATGGGCGAATTCATGACGCAAGGCATTCTCAAAGACTCTGCCCGGCCATTGACGCGCTGCTTCCGGAAACACCACTTCTGGTTTCAATAAGCCGAACGAAACCGGAGACTCCACGTCCGCGCTGAATTTGATTTCCACTGGTCGTGATACGTCGAATTGCTGCTTCAGCTTATTGGTCAGAATAACCAGCTCAAGATCGCTCTCCGCCTCTGTTGCTGTACTCACTCGCCATACGCAAATGGCCGAATAAGCGAGCCGCGACAGCAGATAAATACAAGGCAGAAGATACATCAGTAACAGCATCGCAGGCAGCCATGCCCACAAATCTGCTGCGGCGGTTCCGCCTGTGCTCGCAGCAACTGACGCTGCGGTCGATGGCGAAACAATCGTAGAAACAGTAACCAGCTCTACCGTGTTTTGAGCAATCGGAAGCAACTCTGATTGCTCAACGGTTAAATCGACCGTACTGGTCAGGTTGGGTAGAAACGGCAGCAGCGCGAGGGAAAAAACCACATTCGCCCAGAGCAAGTGGCGTGCGGAAGCAGAAAGGTGCTGACTAAGATAACGAATTGCCAACCAGGTCGCGACAATGAGTAACGCTGATTTGAATATCAGATCAGCGATAGCAATCATCAGTGGCAGCAGGTCACTGAGTACAGCAGGGATGTTCAAGGTGATGTCCGCAAACATACACTTTTACCTTATTATTTTAACGTTATTCTAATTGTGTCTTTCTACTGATGCTTCAGGCACCCATGTATCACTTCTTGCAAATTCTTCTCATTCTTCTATTGCGTACTACCTACAACCTACCCTTCCGAGCCAGATATTCGCGCTGGAGGATAATCAAGTTCTCGGCGGCGTTTCTGAATTGCTGGTTCTCCTCAGCGAATTGTTCCATTTTGTCTTCGAGGACTTCGTACTCCCTCGATTTCTCAGATTCCAATTCACGATTGCTGAGCAAGTAAGGGCTCCCATAAGGGTCAGTGGCCATGGAGAACATGGCTTCGGATGCGTTTTCAGCTTTAGCCAACTCTAAAAATTTTGGCACACAAATTCGAACCCTTATATGAGTCCCCGTTGTGGCATATCTGAAACAGTTTATGTTGTAGTCATCATCATCATTGAGCGCATTGAATCGAGCAAAAAGATTGTCCTGCGCTCGTTCTACCAGCTTCCGAAGGTCGCCCAAACGCATTGTTGGAGTGACCACAATCTCCACAGGCAAGTTCCTGTTCTGAGCCTGGTCACGCACCGGGCCAGAAGGCTCGTCTTGAGCAAGAGCATTGCCACTCAAACTCAAGAGAAGAAACATACAGGCTGCTGTCACTCTGATATTTATCATCGCTATGGACCGAAATTCAGTGGATAAACCGATCAGGAATCCTTTTTACTGGCGCGTTTTTCTTTTATCAGCTGTTCTATCTCATCCAGCTCAGCATCCGAAATATCATCCAGCTTCATATTGATTAGCTGGTTTACTGCCAGAGCCGGGGCACCGCCAAAGAAAGTCTCGACGACATTGCTCAATACCGACTTGGACGCATTGTCGTGATCGAGCAGTGGGTAGTAGATGTACTTCATCCCCTCTTCCTTCACGCCGACAAACTCCTTGTCCACCAGCTTTTTCAAATGGGTACGGACAGAGGAATAACCCGGTGCGTCGGGAAGTGCCTCGAGTACCTCTCGCGCATTGCCTTGCTCCAACCGATACAGAACGTCGAGTATCTGCCGTTCCCGGCGACTTAGTTTTTCAAATTTGGCCATATCAGGACTAACCGCTCTCCTGGAAATCATGACTCAGGGACTGACCCCGAGTTTCGGGATATGCGAATTTATTCGCAGCTTGCGAATAAATTAGCACCCGAAATAAAAATGTCAACCTGAATTGGAAATTTTTCTGCACGAAATTCGCAAAAGAGAAGGCAAGGCATCGCCAAAGGCGCTCAAACCCGCACAGATGCTACCGCTCGGTCGATATCCGCGTGCTAACATGGCGTGCATTCCCATACAGGGCGAAAGCTTTCAGTGCGTGGCACAGCAGGACTTCCCGACCAATACCACGAGCGGCGTCCGCTACTCACCCATGAGTGAAACCCTGTTCCTTGCTTTCTATAGTGGAGATTGATTCATGGCCAACAAGGCGAAACGCAGCGCTTCAAGATCACGGCACTCTCTCGGTTTGCAAACCACGCTTATGCTGGTGCTAGCTGGCATTGCCACTACTGTGCAAGCGAATGAGACAAGTTACTCAGTTAACCTCGCAGAGCGAGACGTCCAGCAAGTCACCATTGAAGCCAGATTCAGCGATGTCGACACTGAGACGCTGAACTTTCATCTCCCCATCTGGCGATCCGGACTGTATCTGGTGCTGGATTTTGTCGGCACCATGTCCGGCTTGGTGGTCACAGACGAAGCTGGCAATCCCCTGCCCTTCGAACAAACCGCCAAGTCTTCATGGTCTGTGCAACGACCCGATGACAGCACGGGTGATGTCGTCGTTAGTTATCGCCTGTATGCAGACAGTCTTACCGACCGCACCCGTCATGTGAGCGCCGAGCATGCCTTTCTCAATCCTGCAGCCGTATTCATCTATGCAGACGATTTCCGGGATGAACCGATCGAAGTTGCGATAGAACTGCCCGAAGGCTGGCAGGCAGCGAGTGGCATGGAACAACCGGAGCCTGGCCGATTCATCGCACCGAACTATGATCGACTGGTTGATTCCCCAATCGAAGCCGGCACATTCGATCTGGTGACCTTCGAGGCAGGTGGCATGACCGTCGACTTTCTCATAGACGGAATTTGGGATGGCGATGAAGAACGCCTGGCCAAGGACATTGGCGCCATCGTCGAAGCGACGGTCGAAGTCTTCGCCTCGGCAGACAGCCCGCTACCAACAGATCGTTACTTGTTCATGTTGCACAGTGGCAGCGGCCTCGGTGGCGGTACCGAGTACTACAACAGCACAGTAGTTCACACCGACCCGCGTGCCTTCTGGGATGAGGATCGATGGCATGGTTTTCTCGGCCTGATGGCCCATGAGTTTTTTCACACCTGGAACGTAAAGCGCTTCCGTCCCGAATCAATTGATCGCTATGACTACCAAAACATCAACTACACAGAACTGCTTTGGGTGGCCGAAGGCCTGACCAGCTACTACGATCAACTACTTCCGGTACGCGCAGGATTGATGAGCGTTGCGGATTATCGGGACGAACTCGCCGACACCATTGGCAGTGTCGTGGACAACCCAGGTTACTCTCAGGACACGCTGGCAAGGGCGAGCCTGGAAGCCTGGACCAAGAATTTTCATCGCGGTGCTGACCGGGCAGCGGACAAACCCAATCGTACAGTCTCCTTTTATAGTCAGGGCGGTCTCCTGGGCCTCGTACTGGATCTGGAAATCAGGCGCATCAGCAACGGAGCACGCAGCCTCGATACAGTGATGTCCGCGCTCTATGATGACTTTCCCTTAGGTGAAGGCGGCTTTTCTTACGCAGATTTTCGTGCTCGATTAGCAGCCGCAGGTTCAGACACACTTGCTGAGCAGTTGGACGGCTGGGTGTACGACAGCAACCCATTACCAATCGCCGAAGCATTAGGATCGATTGGCTGGGAACTGGAACGCGAAGACACCAGCGATGACTCGGTTCAGGTGTCTATAGAAGCATCACTCAGCGGCAATCCCCCAATTGTGCGCTATGCACGTTTAAATGGCGCCGCCTGGCAAGCCGGCATCAACGCAGGCGATGAACTCCTCGCGCTCGACGGCGTACGCATCGGCAGCGGCTTCAATTCACTCTTGCGCCGTTACTCAGCGGGTGAAGAAGTAGAACTGACCCTGTTTCGCGACGGCATCCTTAAAACTCATAGCGTCACTCTGGCTCCGATTACTGGAGATCATGAGCTAAACGAAGACGATGAAGCCAGTCAGACCGCTCGTGCATTGCGTCTCGGGTGGCTCGGCGTTGAGGAAGCAGAAGGAGACGTTGAAGAATCAGAGGACCAAGTATCCAGTGAGCAATAGACTGGATAGCACTGCAAGCTCTGATTTTCGAAGCGAAGTGTTTTTCCTGGTCTTCACAGAAACCCCTTGTATTGCAAGAAACTGAATGGAGCTGAGAAGAGTGAGACTTGCGGGTAGCGAGTCTCATGCAGCGCGCACCAGACCGCTTGCGTTAGCTCTGCCACTCACCAGGCTCAGCGTGCCAGCGCTAAGCTGCCGACTGTAATGCGCTTCCCAGTGAGCGCTTGTAGGCGATGCTTGCAGGAATCAGCGTCAGCACGAGGGATGCTAGCATGGCGCCTGCAAGGTACAACCAGATTCCCGGAGTTGAGGGCCAGACTTCAATTACCAGGGCGAATGACTCGCTTAGCCAATCCTGGGTCAGTGCAAATCCAACAGCAACCATCAGGTAACCCAGCACAGCTGCCACAACGGTCACGGTGATCGCCTCCAACTCAATCAAACAAAGAATAAACACCGGGTGTGCGCCAATCGCGCGATAGAGTGCAAGCTCTCGCCGCCGTTCACGCAGCGATGACAACAACATGGTACTCAGTCCCAGCAGCGACGCCGCCAGAACCAGTATTGAAATGACCCGCAGCAGGTTCTCCAGACTACCAATAATCTGCCATAACTCACCCAAGGCAACAGCAGGCAAAATGGCAGATAAAGGTTCACCGGGATAATTGTTTATGGCGCGCTGCAGTGAGAAAACAGCCATGGGGTTTTCCAGCCCAAGTAGAACCGCAGTGATCTGTTCGGGTTGGAGCTGAGCAAGCCTGGGATCGTCCGCATCGGGACTGAGCGCCGCAACCTGCACGCCGTTCTGCCACCCCAAATGGATCGCTTCAATACCTTCCAGAGTTACATGAATGGTTCGATCTACTGGCGTGCCGGTCGGTGCCAGAATTCCGGACACAGTAAACGGCAGGTGGTCATGATTAACGAAACTCGTATTACCGATGCCGTGGGCAAGTTCTATTTCTACATCCAGCGTGTAGCCCAAAGTCGCAGCCACCTCGCTACCCAGAACTGCCTCCAAGGGGTGATCGAATGCTTCGCCTTCGGCGATTCGCAGCGACTCTGCGTCGCCGTAACGAAAGTGATCAAAGTAGTCCGTATTCGTACCCAGTACGCGGTAACCTCGATGTGAATCCCCCAGAGAAAAAGGAATCGCCCAGGCGACTTCCTGGCGTTCGGCAATATCTTCGAAACTCTGCCAGCGAATATTGTTGGTCGGACTGCCAATGCGAAAAACCGAATAAAGAAGCAGGTTGATCTGACTGGTGCGTGCGCCTACCAACAGATCAACGCTTGAGACCGTCCTGACAAAACTGTTTTCTGCCTGAGCACGCACATGTTCAACCCCGATCACTATCGCCATGCTGATGGTGAGAGAAATCAGAGTAAGCATGACGCTCCCCCGTCGACTCCAGAGACTGCTCAGGGCGACCTCAAACATGGCTGGTCTCGCCTGTCTTACTTGTCTCGCCTGGTCCAGTCTTGGGGTTTGCCAAATTGATGTCCGCCAATGCTGTCCGCGTATCGAAGAACTTAGCCAGTGAATCGTCATGGCTGGCGAATACTACTGCACATCCAGTGGCTTCGCGCACCGACAACAACAGACGTACGAAGTGATCCCGAGAATCCGCATCGAGCGCAGAGGTCGGCTCATCGGCCAGGATAAGTTCCGGATGATTAATAAAGGCACGCGCAATCGCCACACGTTGCTGCTGACCTACACTAAGTTGCTCAGCCTTTCGCTCAAGCAAATCCGGGTGCAATTGCAGAGCGCCAATGAGTTTCTGCGTTCGCTGTTCGGTTTCAGCATCGGCCTGATGTGCGAAACGCGCAGCCAGACGAAGATTGGCAGCCACAGACAGAAACGGGATGAGATTGAACTGTTGAAAAACGATCCCAATATGCTGAGCGCGAAAACGGTCACGCTTGCGCACCGACATACTGGACAGATCTTCATCCAGAATTGCCACAGTTTCAGCAGGTGCTGGAAGAATACCCGACAGCAAACTCAGCAAAGTTGACTTACCACTACCGGAAGCACCACGAAGAAAAACTGACTCTCCACGAGCAACTGTCAACTCAGGTATTTGTAAGGTCGGCTCAGAGGCACCGGGCCAGGTGTACGCCAGATTCTTGATGCGGATAGCTGCCATGATCTAGTGAAGGATTTGACCGGTATGGATTTGAGGAATGATGAGACTGAGTACAATTATGAGAAAGCCACGACAGCCCTAAAACGAATAGAGCGCGACGTCCTCAGCTTGTAATCGATAAGCAGAATCCGCCAGCGCGTTGCTGACGACTTCATTGCTGAGCAAACCATGGACGGTATAGGCATCATACATATTCACAAGCTCAACACCGCTCTCGTAAGCTACATGGATAATCTGATTAGGCGGAGGTGGCGGCAGGTGCAGACATGCGCCAAAAAAAGGGACAAGAAAAAACTCCGTCACCTTGCGCTCCTCATCGTAGGCCGTGGGTACGATGAAGCCGGAAATCATGATGCGCTGGTTGACCAAATCCGGATTCACATCGAAGGAACGCATGGCGTTCATGTAAGCTTCGTTTTCCGGATTGGCGTCCAGCTGCTCTTCCCAACCGAATTCATCGTGACTGAAGGTGGGTGCATTGAGAATCGCGTCGAGATCTTTCTGGCTGATGAGATCAACCCAATCGATGGCCAGCACTTCTGACTGGGCACTGGTAAGCATTGGGATAGCTGTCACAAGCAAGATAAATAAGTACCGCGACAGTAGTCTTGAGAGCAATATCATTTATGCATTTACTCCTTTCACCTTCGACCCGGTTAACGCGCTTAACAATAAGCGCGCGAAGCGCACGTTCTTCTTGATTAGATTGTTATGTTCCGGCTGTGCTCGCCTATTCAGATTCATACTTTTAACTAGTCTTTTGACTTATTTTTTCGCCCTGATGATATGACAACTACCAGAACTGCTATACCTACGGCAACTAAGCCACCGATTATCGCTGTGGTCATTTAATGCTCCTGCTTATCCATCACGGCTTCTTGATAAGCCTGAAAACTCTCATTCTACTAGGCCCGCTACCAATCGAAAACAACGCCTTAAAATGCGCACTCACCTGCCAGGACTGGTACACACCCCATAAAATCGAGCAGGCAACGTTTCAACTCCAAAACTACTGAGGGAACGCAGCGCCAAGTATCAAGAGTATCAAGCTGCTTTACGCACCGGCCTGAATCTCGGCAGCGATACGCTGCACTTCATCCAGCACTCTCAGCAGATTGCCGCTCCAGAGCAAACCAATCTCTTCTTCGCTATAACCACGTCTGACCAGCTCGAGAGTCACATTAAAAGTTTCCGATGCATCGTTCCAGCCCATCACTCCACCACCACCATCGAAATCTGAACTGATGCCCACATGCTCCAGACCGATCAGCTCGACCATGTAATCGATGTGATCGACAAAATCAGAAACTGTTGCACGAGGAGTCATGAGGTTCACCTCAGGAAAGATTCGCTGCATGTTTTGTTGATAGGCCGCCTGGGCTGTTGCATCCAGGGCCGCTACTTCATCATTACTCAGGATTTCAAATCCGCGTTCCCGGGCCATGCGTTCCATGATCTGCTGACGCTCCGTCGCCTGGAAGACTCTCCGGTCTTCGTTGATGTAACTACCAAAGGCAACAGTCTGTACAACGCCGCCGTTGTCACGCACACGCAAGAGCAAATCATCATTGAGGTTGCGCGTGTGATTGGTCACGGCTCGTGCTGAAGAATGGGAAGCAACTACTGGCGCGACTGAGAGGTCGAGCATCTGCGAGATGGCGTCGATGGAAGGATGGGAAATATCCACCATGATGCCCAGTCGGTTCATCTCGGCAACCGCTTCTCGACCGAGGTCACTCAGACCACCATGCAAATAGTCGTTACTTGCCTCGCCAGTTTGCGAATCGGCGAACTGACTGTGTCCGTTGTGAGCGAGCGACATGTAACGCGCACCCCGGTTGTAGAAGTCTTCGATATTGCTCAGGTCCAGGCCGACCGGATAGGCATTCTCTACGCCGATCATGGCGACTTTTTTGCCGCTGGCGGCGATGCGCCGCGCATCTTCGGAGGTATAGGCCAACTCAATACGCTCCGGTGCGATCTCATTCACGAGTCGATGGATTGCATCAAACTTGTCGATCGCATTGGCATGCGCTGCGGCAAAGCCCGCATCATCAAGAGGACCCTGGCCGGTATAGACAATCAGCCAGGCAACATCGAGACCCCCCGCTTCCATTTTTGGCAGCGACACCTGGGTATCGAGAGTCATGGTGTAGTTGTTGTTTGGCGTGAAGTTGTCCGTGTTGATATCGACGTGGGTGTCCAGCGTGATCACGCGCTCATGAATACCTTGGGCGCGAGCAATCAGCTCTTCTTCCGACTCCACTGGTTCTTGCGCCACTTGCTCCTGAACTGGCGCCTCAACAGCGCTGCTTGTTTGTTCGGCAGGCGCCGCGGAGTTCAACTGCGTGCCGGCATCGCCACAGGCGACCAGCACTAGCGCTATCACCAACACGCTCAGTCTACGGATTGAGAGATAAAGAGAATTCGTCAAGCAATGTGGCGTAGTCATGACAATCTGGCCCCCTGGTCGCTGATGTCGTGGGTGTTCGAAGTGAGCCGTGGCTCGGATGGACCAATAATCAACAATCTTCACGCAAAAGTCACACGACACGCTCAAATTTTGAGATGTTTAATGCTCTACAGAAGATCAGGACGGGGAAAGCGTTTAGGGTCGGAACTGTTTTAAGGTAGGAAGTGTTTCAGGCTCGGCGTGATTGAGCCAGGACTGTCGATATATCTCCAGGTGAAACTAAAGACGAGACTCTATGCCAAGTACCAGCCCCAGCACATGCACACGAGACCAGGCTACTCAGACCAACGCGGCTCAATAGCACGCGTCAGTCTGAGCTCGGCACCTGGTTCAAGCCATCTACAAATTGCCGAATCTCGGCCAAGGATTCTTCTGCGTGGGTGGCGAATATCCAGTGGTTGGCATCGGCGAGAATCACGGCGCGAGCATCGGGAATCTCAGTCTCGAATCGCTCGATCTGCACCATTTTGCTTCGGCGCTCGCGTTGGAACAGTTCCTGAACGGTGGCCAGTACCACTGGATCATCCTTGTCATACCAGGCTTCCATCATTGCCTCGGCTGAGCCAGGCACCGCATACAAGCCCAGGGCAGGCACGGTAAACTCAGAGTAGCGCGGCGCTTGCAGGCCCATCATGATGGCATCGAGATACAGCTCGTTGAAGGTACGACCGCCGGTGGTCAGGTCATAGGTCGCCAAAATCTCCCCTTCGGGAATCACCATGCCATTTCGACCGATGCGTCGGGAATATGCCTGCATGCTTGCATAGGAAGTTCGCTCTGCAGGTCGCACAGGAGGTGCCGGTGGCAGTCTCATGCTCAGCTGTTGGTAATCCTTTTGGGCCGGACCGGTGCGATCGTAAGCGGCGTCGGCATAGACCAATCCGCTTACGCGATCACTAAAGTGCGCACCGATGTAACTCAACTCTTCTCCGCCCAGGGAATGGCCGACGAGAATGGGCTGCTCAAGTTCGAGTGCATCCATCACCGCCAACACATCATTACTCAGAGTTGCGATGTCATAGCCCTGGTCAGGTTTGCTGGACTCGCCGATTCCGCGGCGGGTCATGGCGACGACGTTGTAATGTTCTGCTAACTGCGGTGCGAAGTCGTCCCAGGAGTGCGCTGTCGCGCCGAGACCGTGAATCAACAGCAGTGTCGGCGCGTCTTTGATTTCATCGCCTCGCCAATCCAGTAGTTGTAACCTGACGCCGTTACCAATCGAGACCGAACTCTCCACATGGGGAGAATTGTCGCTCCAGCTTGAGTGTTCGTATGCCAAAGAAGACTCGTCTCCAGGCATCGGACAAATCGAGGTGTCGTTGCCCAGCATGCCATCAAACACCAGCTCCTTGCTTAGTATCCGCTCGACATTGTAAGCAGTGAGGAGTACTGACGAATGATCGACCAGAGACACTCTCGACAGGGTAAGCTCGGTGCGCGATCGTCCGAGAGATTCAACCCAGTCGCCTGTGTAGGTAGCCCTGTCAAAGTTATCGATTCGACTTTTGGGCACACCGATTAATTCCGCGGAGATCAAACTTGCCTTGTTTCCCCGCTTCAAACATTCAATCTCGATCTCGTTATTGAGACTATCAAGCTCGGCGGTACAACTACCTAAGTCTGGAAATTGATAGCGTTCCCCATCGACGGGTAGTTCGTAAGGCGTAGGTGCGAGCAATGCCAGATCGAAGTGCAAATGCAATTGTGTGCTGGGATCGCTAGCCAACTGATCGATGTGTTCATCAGCCAGAAGCCAGTAGTCCGTCTCCGTCTCCGCGATAGGGTCAAATCGATTGTGAGCTGTATAGGATCGTTGCAATGGCACGCTCTCAGAAAGAGAGTCTGCTGAATAGCTAGCTCGCGTACGAATGCGATCCAGTCTCCATTTAACATTGTGTTCACGTGGATAGAGTGACGGTGAATACCATTCCCGTAGCTGTTCACGATAACGTATTGTGGTAGCGAGGCTCAGCGGGTTTTCACCGGTATTGAACAAGGCCTCCGGCATCCACCGTGCGCGAGTGAGGTGGGCTTCTTCGAATTCATTATGAAAGGCAGCATTGATCCGTGCCGAAGGAAAACAAGCCATTGGATGTTCGAGCACCACTGCCGCGTCCAACTCATCGTTGTTGCTGTTTACCGCCCATTTTTGCATTGCGATAGCACCGTCCTGGTCATAGAGCCAGTTTGGTGGAAAAGCGAGGAACATGAATGTCACCGTCATCATCCAGAATGAAAAGAGTGCGAGACGGTGTTGACGACGACAATAGAGAAACCAGTAAACGAGTCCGATGCCTGTCACGAAGGTGCAGAACATCACAACGGCCTGCACCCACATCAACGCATCAGGAATCGATGTCATTGTTATACCAATGGCCATCAGCAAGGTGCGTGTCACGCTCCAGGCAGGCATGAGAAACACCAGGAACATCAGCATGAGCAGGCCGATGAAGCGCTTAAAGTTAGGTGTTAGCAGGGCAATAACAAAAACTACAGGTGCGAACAGCAAGGAGCCTATTTTTTCGATGCCCAATGCATAAGTGAGCGAAAAGCCAAGACCGAGACCCGCACCAAGATTCATCACCAGCCTACCGATCAATATTGGTAACACAATGGCGACCAACATGAACAGCAGTTTGGCTAGCAGCCAGTTGAGCCTGGATATAGGCCGAGTCAACCAATCATGATGCAAGCTCACAGCGGGGTCTTGCTGCAGCACTGAAATCATCAGCAAGATGGAGAGAAAAAAACCAAGCCAGTAAAAGTTGGCCTGCAACATGACCCAAAACTCAACTTCCACCAACTCGCCCAGCTGCAAATTTGCAACTGCCGGCACCATGAAAAATATCACCGTGGAGAGTGCAATCAGCGGTAACAAGCCGAGTATGTCTTTTTTCAGTATCGCAATAATTATGTGAATATCTGGCTTCATGCGGCTAGCTCCCTGCGACTCTGCCGTGCGTCACGGATCAACACCTTGCTGATCTCGCGCAGATTCATTGGCTCGGCCTCAACCTGTACGGCACCAAAATGTTGGATCAACTGCTGACGCAACGCGTCTTCGCCTTGAAAGTCAGATTCGATAAAACGGAGCAGGTGTCCTTCTATCTGCGGAGACATCCAGCTTGTCGGACAGCTAGTCGGTAGATCTTTTTGCGCCGAGAGCGTCACATACACTTCTCTAAAACGACCATGTAGTGATTCGATAGACTCCTGAAACGACAGCGTGCCCTTATCCATAAAGGCGATGTGACTGGTGAAGCTTTCGATCTCGGACAGCTCATGGGAGGAAATCAGGATAGTGGTCTCCCCTGCTTGTTCCAGCAAGCCATCGACGACTTCGTCACGGGTTAACGTGTCCATGCCGCTCAGAGGCTCATCGAGAATCAAGAGCCTGGGGCGAAACGCGAGCCCGGCAATGAGCACAGTCTTCATGCGCATGCCGTGGGACAGCTTGCTGAGCTGCCGTGTGGGCGGCAGTTCCATGTTCTCTCGCATGAATCGCTCCAGGCCATGATCCCAATTCGGATACAGTGCCCGCAGGTAGTCGAAGTATTGAGCAATGGTAAGACGTTCGGGCAGCTCCTGGTTTTCAGATACATAGCCGATTTGCTGGAAGTCTTCGGGCTGCAAGTAGCGCGAGTCTTTGCCCAAGACTTTCGCTAAACCGGAGCTGGGCTGCAGAATATTAACCAGCGTGCGCATGGTGGTAGTCTTGCCTGCACCATTGGTGCCGACCAGTGCAAAGACCGAACCTTCCGGCACTCGCAGATCGATATTGTCGAGTACCTGCACCCGTCCGTAAGTCTTGCACAACTTGTTGGTATCAATAATCACTGGCCACCGCCTTCGTCTCCGGAGACGATTTTCAGTTTGTGAAGACTTTTCCAATGGGACTCGACTGATGCCTGCACTTCATCGAGAGTGACCCCGACTCGACGTGCTTCGACCACCAGTTGTTCCACTTCCTGATCCAGCAAGCGTTGGCGATCACCGCTGCGTGCCTGGGGAGGTTCGGCCACTGTCGTGCCGCGGCCCGGACTGGAAACTAACCAACGCTCCTGAATAAGATGCTGGATAACCTTGTGTGCGGTATTGGGATGAATTTTAAGATCCTTGGCCAGCGCGCGTACCGAAGGAAAAGCATCCCCCGATTTCAGCACGCCACCGAGGATCGCCTTGGTTGCGGCAAAGACCACCTGGTCAAAGATGGACTGGCCTGATTTGGGATTGAGTTTGAATGGTGTCATATCTGTAGTGTGACACTAGTAGCGCAGTTGTCAACTCATTATTCGAATATTTACTTTTCTCCTTGTTTTTCAGTGCGATAGCTGCGTCCTGCACGCAAGAAAACAGCGTGCAAACCTTTAGTAACTGTACTATTGACTATGGTTGCCAGACAGAATTGAGGAATCAGTCAGAGGCGAGCGCTCAGCAAACTCAGCACTAGATTTGAGGAGATCACTATGAAAGCAGAGGCTGAGAAAAGAAAGTTGAATCAATCAGGCACAAAAAAGGCGAGCATGATGCTCGCCTTTTTAAAAACCGTAGAGATTACTGCGGGCCAGACATGATCATATTGTGCACCATGCCCATGGCTTCGCGTGAGCGATTGCGCTCGGAGCCCATCAACTCACCGATAGCAGGACCACCCTGGTTGTAGATACCGCCACGCAGGGCAGACAACAGGTAGTTAGTCTCGTCGGTGTTCTGATCTACGTCAGACGTGAAATAGCTCACTGTCGTCATGATCGCCTCGTTGCGCTGCTCTTCCGTCAGATTCGGATAGGCAACGATGTCGGCGATAGCTGTTTCCAGCATGTTCAGGTTATCGATGATGCGCGACGCTTCAGGTGCCTGTGTATAAAGCTGAGGGCTAATTGCTGGCGCGCTTGGCATTTCTGAAGGCGCCGGGAACATGGTCATGCCGGTCTCAGAACCGACCTTGTTCCAGTAACGCTCAAGCGTCGTTGGTACCTGACCATCGAACTGCGTATCCACTTCGCCAAGGATCAACGCTTCGAGTGAAGCCAGTTGCAGCCACTGGTTGGCCCACAACAATCCACTGATGCGTGGAAAGCCCATGGACAGCCCGTCGGCATAGTCATGATTCAGATACAAATCAGCGTTCTTGGGCAGTGGCGAGACCGCATGACGCTCATCGCCGGTGTGATAGTTGGCGATCGCCTCGGCTGTTGCCGTGCGTTTGGCTGCTACCGAAGTAGACTGATCGGCCCAGATGTTCCAGAGCTGATCTTCGAAGTTGCGACCCCAGGCCAGCACCATGCGTGCATGGTTAGGAACGGACTCGATAGAAGTCAGCGCTTGCTGTGCTTCGTCACTGGAATACTCACCGCGAACTGCCTGACCCAGAGTAATACGGGCCAGCATCTCAGATTCGCCATAAGGACCACCCATGGATGCACCACCCATGCTGCTCATGTCATGGCCGCTGTGGTCCATGCTCATGCTGGTGTTGGGACCAGGACCCATTTGCGAATGCATATCGTGGCCGCTCATGGCTTTCATCTCTTCGAGATGCTCAACCAGCGTGTCACGGGCATCGGCCAGTGCCGGATTGGCATTGATCTCGGCGATATAGTCGTAGGCACGAGCCTGGGTGACGTAGAAGGCGTTATAGAGTTTGGCCAGTTCCGGAAAATTGGCTTCCAGGGCAGACTGCGCCATCGCGCCAGCGGACAGGGATGCACCCAAAACCACGCAGCACGTTGATTTAATTGCTTTTTTAAGCTTGATGTTCATGACATTCATTCCCGAAGGATCTCCCTTTCTTGATACCTCAAAGGATACGAGGGAGTCCTCGGGATGTCTACCGAATGGCCCGGATTTAGGGGGCTGAAAGTGCGCTAAATCATTGATTAGTTGCAACAAATTGTAATTGCCCCTTTTCAATTCCTAGTAGGCATTCGAAGCTTTCGATCTCACAGTGCATACTTAAGCATTTTTTTTAATCCGCAAATATAGTCAAATCGATACCTATAAACTTGGGCAGACAACAAACTGTCCGCCTCTCTCAAACATGCGCGGCCCTCTTCAAGACTTCCTTTTTGCATGTAAATTTCTGCCAGCATTAGATTTGCTTCCCACCTACCAAGATTAGCTCCTGTTCGTGTCGAGATATCTATTGATTCCTCAAGATCTTTTAGCGCAGCTTCACAATTACCCGTCTTAAAATGATACAGAGCTCGCGAATTTAATCCCGATGATAGATACAACCATTCATTTGCATTTTGAAATAACGCAACTTCCTGATCTAGATACTCGCGCGCAGCTTGGGAATTTCCTTCAGCTAGATTTGCAAGCCCTAAAATTAGTATGTCACTGGCTTCAAGGGAAGCTGTATCTAAAGTTACCTGCCAAGATCTATTCTCTCTCCATTGTTTTGCTCGCAGCATTAGGTCTATCGCAGCTTTATTCTGGCCAGATTCTATTAAATACTTTCCGTAGTATGCTGAGATTGTAGGAGCGACCACTTCAAAATCTGCAGAATCGAGTGCGTAAATCTTTTCGACTTCTTCAAAAAGTATTTTTGCCTCACCAGTTTTGCCTTTGAGGAAATAGATATAGGCCTTGAAACTATCGGCAAGCGCGCTTATCGATGGATTCTGCATCCTCTTAACGATTGGCTGAAGAGTTCCTAGCAGCTGCTCCGCCTCTACTAAACTTCCAGCCTCTATCATAGCGGAGACCAATGGACCAGCAGCTTGACAAGCTTGAACCCATTCTTCTTTGCGAATGAAGAAATCTATCGCATCTCTAGCAGGTCGAATCGCTTCGTGAATTCTGCCGAGAGCCATTAAGTTGGCCGCAACACAAGACTTCAAATAGTGCTCTTCTCGCTCACTTAATTCATCAACAACTTCTAACCAGTCTTTCTTAAAGAATGCACGTAAACACGCATTGTCCAGATAGTGCGAGCCATTAGATAGCATCACAAACTGCTTCTTGACTCTGTCGGCGTACAAACCAAATGCTTCTACATACCTTCCTGCCTGCGCTCCGTACATAATCGTTCTAAATAAATCCCCAAGATCTTTTGCCGAAGACAGATTTCTATCACATCTTTGTTTATAGAATTCAAATAATGCGTTTTTCACTTCTAAGTACGCGGCAGGAAAATTAGATCTGACTTGAGCTCGAAGCGAATCTCTAACAATTGGATGGCAGTCGATAGAATTCAAGCCACTATTCTTGCTGCTAATCAATTGAAGAGCACTGAGCTTATCAACACAGTAAGCCCAGTCAGCGAATTCAAACGTAATTAACTTTGGAGCCAATTGCAGCAATGGAAATTCAGCAATAAACTCTGCTAATAGCTCCAATGGCACACCGTCTTCGAATATACATAGAACGTACAAGAATTCGATTTCCGCTGTACCTTCTAACCAAGAAAAGTACGAACTCATTAAATGACCAAGATGAGGCCCTTGCTCTCGCTCATCAAGCAAAGAATGAGTGTCTGAGTACTTACAGATATCGCCTTCGTAAACTACAGATATATAGCCTCCAAAAAGCGACAAGCTCAACGGGTGGCCAGAATAATATTCGACAGCATCTCGAACCAAAGAGTCAGATCCTTGAATACCAGAAGCCTTTAATAGACTAATTCCGATATCAGTTTTCAAGTTTTCCAATTCTACTAAAATTGCGCGCCCATCATCGTATTGTGCTAAATCTTTGATTCTCAACCTAGAAGTAAGCACACAAAGCCCATTGTTTTCTGATGCGAGCTCCTTCAATAACAGAGCCACCGCAGGATCAGTAATTCCACCCGAGTTTCCGCCAGAAGGAGTCTGAAGAACCTCAATCCCATCGAGGATTAACAATGTTCGAGATTCGCGAACCAGCTTTGCGAGCCTAGTTGCTTTTGCCCAAGGTGTGCCAGCATTCGCTTCCTCGTCTCCAAACCACTCTAATGCATGCTCTACAAAATAATCCCCAGAAGATTCCACCTCTGACTCTTCTCCTTGCCAATGGAATGACCATGCATAAACCTTTTCAGCGAATCTATATTTGTGATTACTTAGTTCCGACAGCCAAGCATTTACCAAAGTGCTTTTTCCAACTCCTCCAAATCCAACTATCTGAACCATGTTTGTTCTATTCGACTGCCAGCAATCATTTAGATGCCGAATTTCTTCTTCTCGGCCAAAAATCTCTAATCCTGTATTTGGCATCATTGACGTTGATACTTGACTGCATTGATCAGAATTTACGCCAGTGTCTGTTGGAAATTTCTTGTCAATAGCATCTACAAATTTCTGAAGCTCAAGAGTGAACCAAGTTGGATCGAAGCCAAACTGATCGGACAATGGAATTAATTGATTATCTGGAATGCTGTCTCCTGAAAATGTTTGAGATCCTCTACACCATCTACTGATTGCTTGCTTTGAAACATCTAATTTCTTCGCTAGATCTGCATTATTTTTAATACAGGGATTAATTCCTCTTTTATAAAGATGTATAAATTTTTTAGCCAATTCGGGATGCTTTTCCATTTCCCCTTCTCCTTGATCTGTATAAATCATTTGTACTAGGAGGTAGCGTGTATACAGCTAGGGTAAGAATGCTCAGCATCCCAATTACTGCTTCTCCCACGATTATTATAGTATTGAAACCGCCTATCTCTGTAGTCAAATTAGTCAAACCGGCCAGTAAACACCGTCTGCCCCTTAGACAAGTTGACGTTCTTACATCCAGCCTTGAATAGCCAATCGGCCTCTAAAAGTTGTTTTCAACACATCATTCAATTTAGCCTACAAATACTGACTTAACCAGTTGACGTTATGTTGACCATTCCACTTTCTGGCTTTCTCAGTGAGCCTGTGTAACCATCAATCGTAGAACGAAGTACAAATCTGAGTCATTAGGTAACATCTTCCAGAATATCAGCCCTATCCATGGAAATTTGACAATCATTGTAAGTTATACAGTTGCATCGTTATGTCAGATCTTACAATTCTGCAAATTAGCGCTTACCTCTGGATCGGCCTAGCCGCCGGCACCATCCTCTACCACGCCGCCTTCGGCTTCACCGCCGCCTGGCGTGAAGTCGTCAATACCGGCCGCAGTGCGGGCCTGCGGGCACAGATGGTGATGCTGGGTGTCACTGTGCTCGTCTTCACTCCCCTGATCGCCTTGGGCGAAGTGAACGGTGTTAGTCTTCGCGGTAGTGTTGCTCCTTTAAGTGTAGGTGTGATTTTCGGTGCTTTCCTGTTTGGTGTGGGCATGCAGCTCGGTGGTGGTTGTGCATCTGGCACACTCTTTACTGCCGGTGGCGGCAATATGCGCATGGTGGTGACACTGGCGTTTTTTATCGTTGGTTCTGTATTGGGTTCCTGGCACTGGGCGAGTTGGCAGTCGGCTCCCGCTTTGCCGCCTGTGGCACTGTCACAGAGCTTTGGTGTATTTGGTAGTATCGCTATTAGCTTGCTGCTTTTTGCTGCGATTTTTCTCTTTGCCCGTGGCTGGGAGAAGCGCAAGCACGGTGTGGTGCTGAATGATCGCTCTGGTGTGGGTCGGTCACCAGATGGTCAAGGCACTCCCTATTCCTTTCTGCGCGGCCCCTGGCCTCTGCTTGCCGGTGCGCTGGCACTTGCTCTGGTGAATATCTCTACCTTGTTGCTGGCTGGTCGGCCCTGGGGAGTGACGTCAGCTTTTGCACTTTGGGGCGCCAAGATGCTCGGCGTTGTCGGTGTCGATGTTTCCCATTGGGCTTACTGGAGCCGTCCCGGGCAAGCCGCGAGCCTGGAAGCGAGCGTTTTTCAGGATATTACGTCGGTGATGAACTTCGGCATTGTTCTTGGCGCATTACTCGCCGCCTCATTGGCCGGCAAGTTCGCGCCCAGTTTTCGATTGCCAGCCAAGTCGCTGCTGGCAGCAGTGATCGGCGGCATCATGTTGGGCTATGGTGCGCGCATTGCTTACGGTTGTAATATAGGCGCTTACTTCGGCGGCATCAGCTCTACCAGCCTGCATGGCTGGCTGTGGTTCGTGGCTGCTTTCGCTGGCAGCACTCTCGGTACGCGCTTGCGTCCATGGTTTGGGCTGAGTAATTAATCCTGACATCGTAAACACAACTAATACTATGGCTCGAACACCCAAGACTCCAAAGCCACGCACAACAGCCAAGAGTTCAAAAGCAGTCAAACCCACCACCGCTCGCCATTCCAGCAACTATTTAAAAGGTGACCTGGCTCTCTTTGCGGGCGATCAACAGTCACTCACAGAGTCACAGGTCGCACTGCTACAAGCTATCGATGAGTGTGGATCCATCACTGCTGCAGCTAAGCAAGTTGGCGTCAGCTACAAGACGGCCTGGGATCGCATCGACGCCATGAACAATCTCTCGGATCAAGCCCTGGTGTCGCGCTCAGCAGGTGGTAGCCGCGGTGGCGGCACGCGCTTGACCGATCAAGGAAAGCGCGTAGTCGTTGGCTTTGCCGCACTGCAAGCGGAACATGCCGACTTTGTCGCCAAGCTAGGCAACAAGGTTCAGGGCATGGACGATGTGGCCAGCTTCATGAGCAGCAATACCCTGCGCAGCAGCGCCCGTAATCAGTATCGAGGCAAGGTCAGCAAGCTGAGCCGAGGCGGCGTTAGTAGTGAAGTCTCTATTCAAATTTCTGAATCGGTGGAATTGGTCTCTATCATCACTAACGATAGCCGTAAAGCGATGGGACTCAAAAAAGGTAGCGAGGTGATTGCCCTGATCAAGTCCTCATGGATACTGCTGAGTACCGATATCGATCTCAAAACCAGTGCACGCAACCAGCTCGTCGGTGTTGTAAGCAAGATTAGCAAAGGGGAAGTCAACAGCGAAGTAGTGCTTGATCTCGGCGACGGCAAAACACTATGCGCCGTTGTGACCAATCCCAGTGTGCGTGAGCTTAAACTCAAGAAAGGTATTGCTGCCTGTGCACTGTTCAAGGCATCCAGCGTGATATTGATGCGAGCCTGACACTGAGCTGCAATCGTCGACCAAGCATTCTTCCTAACGCAGAATAGCCACAGACTTGATTTGTGCCCATACCTGCATACCTCCCTTCAACTGTAACTCATGAACGGATCGCCTGGAGATGCGAGCCAGGAGCCTGGAAGAATCTGACGGACATTCCACTTCTTTCACGCTACCCTTTTTCTGCCCCTGCACGTTCGTTTCGTTCGTCTCAGTTACATTCAACGCGACCAGCGCCATAGATTCGTCACGGTCATTGGCGATCTCGCTTATTGTGCAAGGCAGGCGATTGACGATACTGGATTGATGATTGTCTACTATAGAGAGCGAAACATCGCGTGCCAAAATGCGCAGACGCAGCTGCTCGGCGACAGTATCGCCGCCATCACTCACCCATAGCGAACCACCCGGAAAAGTCACCCGCACTTGATGCCAGTCTGTGTTGCGCTCCGCGACTTTGCCTATGAGAACCGCGCCACTGCCTTCTTCGTCTCCCAATGCTGAATCCACACTTGCGAGCAATTCCAGCATCGGGCCCTGCTCCCTCACTCGACCTTGTTCAAGAATCAGCATGTGGTCTGCCAGACGTGCGACCTCTTCCAGGGAGTGAGTCACATAGAGCACCGGTATTTTCAGTTCCCGGTGTAAGGCTTCCAGGTAAGGGAGAATCTCCCGCTTGCGTGGCGAATCGAGCGCGGCCAGAGGTTCGTCCATTAACAGTAAGCGTGGTTGAATGAGAAGCGCACGGGCTATGGCTACTCGTTGTTGTTCACCGCCGGATAATTCATGCGGGTATCGATCCAGCAATCGCTCTATGCCGAGCAATTCGTTTAATACCTGTTGAGCAATCTCTTCTGAATTCTTGTCAGCGCGTTTGCTGGCGAATTCAAGATTGCCGCGCACGGTCAGATGAGGAAACAGATTGGCCTGTTGAAAGACATAGCCAATGGGGCGGCGATGAGCAGGCACTACATGGGTTTCATCCTGCCAGGTGTCGCCTTCAACGATCAGAGAGCCTAGTGCAGCTTGCTGTAAGCCAGCGATGCAGCGCAACAATGTGGTTTTTCCCGAACCGCTTGCGCCATAGATTGCAGTGATCCCAGTGGCCGGAAGGTTTGCCTGAACATGAAGAGAAAAACTCTCGCCAGATTTTCCTGAAGACGCCCGCGATACCCCAGCGAAGTCCAGAGACAAATCGATGATGATTGATTCTTTAGCACTTTCCCTCTCGAACTGTGCCTGGTGCTCCGAACTCGTCGTGGCGGGGATCATGAGGTGATGCTCCCGCGCTTCTCTCGAATATCTTCATTACCACTATTCTTCTTGCCAGGTATAGCGACCACACCGAGCTTTGCCACTCGCAAACCCGACACTTGCAAACCATAAACGAGGAGCAGCACCACGAAAGAGAACAGCACCATGATGCCGGCGAGAGAATGGGCAGCGGCATAGTTCAGGGTTTCAACATAGTCGTAGATTTGCACCGATACCACACGCGTCTCACCGGGGATGTTGCCTCCGATCATCAGCACGACGCCGAATTCACCAACGGTATGGGCAAAGCCCAATACTGCTGCTGTAAAGAATCCGGGGCGCGCAAGAGGAAAGGCAATCGACCAGAAACGATCCCAGGGACTCGCCCGCAACGTTGTCGCTGCCTCAAGTGCCCGCTCATCGATAGCCTCGAAGGCATTATGAATAGGCTGCACAACAAATGGCAACGAATAAAAAACTGACCCCACCACCAGGCCCCAGAAAGTAAACGGTAAAGTACCGAGGCCCAGACTGTGAGTTAACTCGCCGACAGGACCGTTAGGGCCCATGGCGATTAGCAAATAGAAGCCTATAACCGTTGGCGGCAGGACCAGGGGCATTGCGACCAGTGCCGCTACAGGCCCTTTGCACCATGAGCGCGTTCGCGCCAACCACCAGGCGAGAGGCGTGCCAAGCAATAACAGCACACCAGTGACAGTGGCCGCCAGTCGTAGAGTTAGCCAAATAGCTGTTAGATCTGCTTCGGTGAATGTCATGGAGATGGAGAATCGCAAGTTCAGATACAACTGAGCATTTGCTACGCTATATAATTATTTATATAACGACTATATAGCGTAGTCGCAATTGATGCAATTGAAGCACGCGTCAGTTCACGACCAGTTCAAGACTGGTTGCAGTTCCCACTTGGATTCCAGGTCGTCTTCCCAGCAAGTTCATTTCCGATGTGCTATTTTTCTAGCATGATGCTATATTACTAGCACCATCGAAATCGCTAAATAAAATTTGCTGCGATTTTCGGAAACTCAGACATTGGACTTTCCAGCACGAGAGATGCAGTGTAGTGCGAAATGCAATTAGGTCAGGCATGCGCATAGCCAAGAACCTCCTAATCGGGGTCGCTGCCGCCCTTCTTCTATTGGCTATTGTAGGGCGTATTTATCAGACTAATTCCGAGTCGCGAGACTTGAACGCCTTCCCTCCTCCAGGGCAGTTGGTTGAGGTGAATGGCAGGCTGATGCACCTCGACTGCCGCGGGGCCGGAAGCCCCACTCTCATCATTGAACAAGGATTAGGTGCTGGAGGACTGGCGCAGGGTTGGGAGCGAATTCATAGCTCACTCGCCGAGCGCACACGTACTTGCGCCTATGATCGCGCCGGAGTTGGTTATAGTGAGCCAGTTGATATTCCCACTCGATCTCAAGACGTGGCTCGAAATCTCAGCGAATTGCTCAAAAAAGCTGGAATTGACGACAGCTTAATACTGGTCGGCTATTCACGAGGCGGAGTGCATATCCGCGAATTCCAAAAGCAATATCCGGATAAAGTCTCAGGGATGGTATTCGTGGACTCATCGCACGAGCAGCAATACGCATACCTGCCTCCTGCTCCCTCACCTCCAATTACGGAAAACTCTTTATTTCTGGTCGCTCAGTATCTGCAGCCTTTGGGATGGTTACGTGCCAGCGGCCTGGTTGATGCCCAGGTTGCAGCGATTTATATTCCAGAGGATCAGCGCGATCGAGCACATGCCTTGTATAACCGCTCACACACGATTAGCACTTTGCTTAACGAAACCAGAGGCGTATATCTTGATGCCGAAACTCTTGGTACTCCGGTATTTCTCGGCGACCTGCCCTTATTGGTGATCACCCAAGGCATGCCTGTTGAATCGCTAGCTAACGAAGCTATTAGTGCTAGCCTGGATTATTTGAGGGAGCAACGCCGAGTGTGGAATGAGCTTCAAAGCAAGCTCGTTTCGCTTTCCACTGGAAGTAAGCAGGTCATCGCTACTCAGAGCGGGCATTCTATTCACGCGACTGAACCGACGCTATTGGTAGATTCGATTATTGAGTTTGTGGCTTCTATCGAAGAATAGTAAGTACGCTCATGACAGTGATGAAACCAACTCTGCAGCACTAGATGCAAGGTCGGTATGTACGACAGAAACTTTCAACTTCCCTTCAGAAAGAATGTTTAGCCAGGCAGTGAGAGTGTCTAGTGAAATTCTGTCAATCTTGCCATTCATCAATTCACTAACCCGTGACCGTTGCGTGCCAAGAATTTCTGCAGCCCGTGTATTGCTCAACTCATTTTGCGTGATTAAATGGGAGATGACTATCATTAAATCCGCCTTGGCGCTGTATGCAGCTGCCAGCTTCGGATCCTGATAAAGTTGTGTGAATGCTGACTCGACCATAATTCAACTGACTCCTTTACGAGTTTATTCTCACTTGCAATTACACGCTCTCCGAACTTTAGTTCCCATCTCTGATTTCTCTTTGTACTTTTCCCTCTCCCTGCACTCATACATTTCCGCATTCTTCGTCGCTGTAACTCTCCAAACGCCGCTCGACCGCGAGCTATATCATTTACTGATGTCTTTCTGCTTTTCTTCTCAAAGACATGAAGGATGTAAACCGCCTCTTCACAGTTTGCAACGTACAGCGCCCTGTACCAACCTTTTTGAGAGTTAATGCGAATCTCGCAAACTCCAGAACCAATCGACTTCATTGTTCGGTAGTTACTTGCTTGCTCACCACATTGCAGACGATGAATCTGATAGCCAATCCTGCTGACTACAGATGAGGGTAATCCGCGTAGGTCCTCCAGTGAGCTTCCCAGGAAAACTGCCGGTTTCCGCACTTCGAGATTGTATTTCACTGTATAAAATATTATACGGGCTAGTCAAGACACAAATTGGCAGGCTGCGGTTGTATGTGGACCGCACCTGGAGGAAGTGTAGTTGGAATTCTCGAAAATGCTGTGCTGAAGCAAATCTAGTTGCCAGGCACGTCCTGGTAGTTACTGCGATCATGGACTTAATTTACACTCGCGCATAAAAAAGGGCTGGAAAACCAGCCCTTTCTCGTTGATCACTTGGCGGGAGAAAACTACAAACTCTCTGCGATTCCCGTCAAAGTCTCCGCTAGCGCCAGATAGCGCATGCGGGTCATACCCATGCGGCTTGAGCCGTCTTCTTCGAATTGCTCAGCTAGGCGACGGAGATTACGGGCAGTGCCGTTGTTGCCTCTGCCATTCGCCAGAGCGGTATCTGCTTCATCCAGCGCTTCGTTGAGGTTCGCAGCGCGTGCTGCAGTGACAGCGTCGTCACGTTGCAACTGATCGAGATAGGCTCGTGCTACGACAGGTACCGCTGGCCACTCGATGATCTCCTGAGTCTGGGCGTTCACCGTGCCTGCCAGCTCTGGCAATGACGCCGCTGCGATTTCGTTTTCGCTAAGAAAGTCACTTGGCTCCATTGCGAACACATCAAGACCACGCGAAATCTCGGTACCGAATACATGACCGGCGTACCAGTAGGTTGACCAGTAACCCCCTGTGATCAGCTCCTCTTCATCGATTGGACCACGATCGAAGAAGGCAATCTCGACAGGATTGTCAGAATCGGTGAAATCCACGACGGACACACCACCCTGATACCAGGCCTGGACGAACAGGTCTCGGCCAGGAACCGGAATCAGCGAGCCATTGTGTGCTACACAGTTTTCAGTGTCAGTCTGTGGAGCCGGCATCTTGAAGTGGCTGCGGAACTGCAACTGTCCATCAACGATGTCGTAGAAGGCATCAGCACCCCAGGTGAGTGGATCCTGAGCACGACAACGAGGTCGACCACCACCGCCCCACTCATCGGTGAAGATTACCTTATCGCCACGATTGTTGAATGTTGCCGAGTGCCAGTAGGCAAAGCCGGGGTCAATAACCTGATCCAGACGTACGGGATTGGCTGGATCGCTAATATCCAACAGAATACCGTTACCGGAACAGGCACCTGCTGCCAGGCCGATGTCGGGGAAAGTCGTGATGTCGTGACACTGATTGGTTTCACTGGTGCGCTGTGTGCCGTCACCGTGATCACCGCCGCGCCACAGACCTGCAAGCGCGCCACTGTCAGGATCGGAAAAGATGAACGGGCGGTTTACAATCTGCGCCGCACCTGGGTTGTCATAGGGAATCTCAATGACTTCGATACGAAACAGTGCAGACTCGGGATTCTCGAATGGCGAATCATCGGAACAACCAGTCAGCTCTTCATCGTCACGCACCGGGCTGGTGCCGGATACATAAACATAGAAGTTGCCAGTGCCATCAGGCTCAGACACCACCGTGTGTGTATGGGAACCTCGACAGGTCTGGACCGCACCCACTTGCAGTGGATTGGTAATATCGCTGACATCAAAAATACGAATACCGCGAATACGATCATTGCTCACCGGATCAGGGACGCCGTCCAGGCCGCAGTCCAATCGACCGCGAGTCTCTTGCACTGACATGATGAGCAGATCACCCACCAGCGACACATCGCCCTGTCCACCAGGACAAACCACCGAGGCGCGCAATTGGGGTGCGGCTGGATTGCTGATGTCGTAGGTATTGAAGCCGTGATAGTTACCGGCGATCAGATTATTACCTGCAAACAGCAAATCGGTATTGGAGAAGCTGAGCAAGGATGGACGCGGGTCTGCGTTCTCATCTTCTTCCTCTTCATCCTCGGTCGGTGTCTCGGCTGCCTGGCCAGCTGCAGTTGTGCTGGTCACTTCAGCACCCTGACGGGGCTCTGGATCTGTGTCTGGCTCCAGCGCTTCTGCTTCCAGTTCACGCAGGCGGCTCACCGGCAACCCGGAAGGATTTTCAGGATCAAAAAAGCCTGCCGGCTTGGGCAAGGTCGCAATGAGTCGCATGTTCAGTGCAGCCTCGCCCGCATCGCGAAAGCCAGCGGCAAGACCCACGCGGGGATCGGGTGAGAAGCTGGCCAGTAACAGATCCATGCGCTCGATCTCACTGGTCTGATCAGAAACCACATCGGAGGTGAATTGGTAGAGCACAGGATCTTGCGCGGAACCGCGTTGATCCAACAGGTTCTCTACCATTTCCAGAGCACCGAGGTGATGCTCAATCATGTGCTGGAGATAGAGACGGTCGAAGTCAGGGCCGGAGGCCTCAGCCATCGCTGCCATGTCTTCATGGGAAACCATACCCGGCATCATGTCAAAACCATCGGCATGATGTGCGTCGGCTGCAGGTGCTTCGAGACCGCGGTCTTCCAGCCAGCCCTGCATCATCTGAATCTCATCATCCTGAGACAGGAAGATGCGATCTGCCAGCGCCAGTACCGCGTCGTTGTTGGTACGGTCTTCCGACAACTCGGACATTTCTTTGGCCTGGGCGTGGTGAGAAATCATGCCACGCAGGAACATGATGTCAGCGCGGGTGTATTCCTGGTGAGCCAGGTTGGACGCTTCTTCCGCGGTGATGGTGCGACCCGGTTGGCCGGGAGCGCCGGGTTGAATAATTGGAACTTGAGCCTGGGCCGCTGCCCCCACGCACAGCAACAGTGCGCCAAGAATGTGCTTTCCTGGCAAACGAGTCGTCAATCGACTAACAATCGGTGTCTCTAACAGTTTCATTGCTTTTCTCCAGTTAGTTCTTTCTGGACCGACTTCCCTGCCGTTTCCGGAAGCCAGACATTGTAACCAGACTTGCTGCCAAAGTGGCAGAAACTTGGTGATTTTGAGCTATTTACTGCCATCCATGCCCGCCGCTAAATTGGGCAATCGGGTTGGGCAGATGGAATGTGCTGACGGAGCGGAAATAGATAGAGAGATCGAGGTTGACCGACCTGGTAGACAAGTCATGGTTCTGCGCACCAAGCATTAGCACGCGTTGGTAGGAATCATGCATAGTCAGTGTTTCGATCACTTTGCTTTTCCACCATTTCAAGAGAGTGTTAACCATGAGCAAGAGCCTCTCCGAAGCAGTCATCCCGTCTGACAAGAACACAGCATTGCGCTTGTGGAAGCGGCGAGAATTCCTGAGTAGAACCGGACTGACTGCAACTGGCCTGGCATTACTGTCAGGCCAGCAAATCCTTGCTGCCGAAGACGTCACTGCGAGATTGGCGGTCTTGGGGATCGTCTTGCCTGAAGTCCCACCCCCGGTTGCGAACTATGTTCCGTGGGTAAGGGAAGACAATCTGGTCTATCTGGCCGGGCAAATACCTATTGTAAATGAAGTTTTACTCCACCCTGGAAAAGTACCTGACCAGGTCAGCATCGAAGAGGGTCGGCAAGCGGCTCGGCAGTGTGGCATTCAGCTGATCGCCGCCCTTAATGCTGCCTGTGATGGCAATCTTGATCGGGTTCGCCGCTGCCTGCGCCTCGACGGCTTCGTGGCCTCCAGCGCTGGCTTTAATCAGCAATCGAGTGTAATCAACGGTGCCTCTGATCTGATGGTCGAGGTGTTTGGCGATGCCGGTCGCCACACGCGCACTGCAGTCGGCGTGAGCGAGTTACCTCTGAACGCCTGCGTCGAAGTGGCTGGCGTGTTTATTCTCAACTAGAGTGTTGTTGATCCGCGGCGGGAGTAATTCCTATTCCGCGTCCTATTCCTCTGCCTATTCCTCGTCCTCGTCAACGACACTCTTGCGTGCTACACCATCTGCTTGTGCAGCTTGAGCGACCGCCTGGGCTACCAGGGGAACGACGTTAGGGTCAAACACGCTGGGAATAATATAGTCTGGCAGCAAATGTGACTCAGGGATTGAATTCGCGATGGCATCGGCTGCCGCCATCTTCATGTTTTCGGTGATGGAACGCGCCAGGCAATCGAGCGCGCCACGAAAGATTCCTGGAAAGCACAAAACATTATTGATCTGATTTGGGAAGTCACTGCGCCCTGTAGCCATCACGCCGACATGGGGCAAAGCGATATCGGGCATGATTTCGGGAACCGGATTGGCCATGGCAAATACAATGGGATCGCGATTCATCTGTTTCAGATCATCAACAGTAAGCACGCCGGGAGCCGACACGCCAACGAACAGATCGGCACCGCTGATCACTTCGCTCAGGCTGCCCTTTTCTTTGTCCTGATTGGTGTGATCGGCGAACCATTGCTTGGCGTCATTCAATCCGTCACGACCGGCATAGATCGCACCTTGTCTGTCACAGCCAATAATGTTCTGCACACCGAGCAGCATCATCATCTTGGAGCAGGCGGTGCCAGCGGCGCCCGCGCCCATGACCACGACCTTGAGATCTTCGGCTTTCTTGTTCACTACCTTCAGGGCATTAATCAACGCAGCGGTACTGACCACTGCCGTGCCATGTTGATCGTCATGAAACACCGGAATATCCAGCTCTTCCTTCAAACGACTCTCAATCTCGAAGCAACGGGGAGCAGAAATGTCTTCAAGATTGATGCCGCCAAAAGTTGGCGCCAAGGCCTTGACGATATCGATGATTTCGTCGGTGTCTTTGGTATCGAGGCAAATCGGGAAGGCATCGACATCGCCGAAATGTTTGAACAGCATCGCCTTGCCTTCCATCACCGGCATAGCGGCCTCAGGGCCGATGTCACCCAGACCGAGCACAGCGGTGCCGTCACTGACGACAGCCACAGTATTTTTCTTGATGGTGAGATTGAAAGCAGACTGTGGGTCCTTGTGAATCGCCATACAGACCCTGGCCACACCCGGGGTGTAGGCCATGGACAAGTCATCACGGGTTTTCAATGGTGCCTTGTTGGTGACTTCGATCTTGCCGCCGAGGTGCATCAGAAACGTTCGGTCTGAGTAGTGGACAAATTCAGCTACATCCAGTGCACGACTGGCATCGAGCACCGACTGGGTGACTTCCGCGTTCTCGGTGGCGATGGAGATGTCACGAACATTCTCCTCTTTGGTGCTACGCACCAGGTCGATAGCTCCAATATCGCCGCCGGCATCTGCAATGGCTCTGGTCACGGCAGCGAGTGCGCCGATCTCGTTACGCAGTTTCAGACGGATAATGAAATTGGTCCCCAGACTTTCCTGTCCCGGGTTGGGCATATTACTCACGGAGCGAACCTCGCTGAAGATAAGGAGATGCTGAAATCATCGATCAAGCACCTGCCGAAGAAATGAACAGATTAGCAACCAAGAATGCAGAGGCAGGCGCGCCCTTAAAGTGTAACAGAAGGAAATGCCTTGCGGCAGAAATGAAGACTCGCGATGGAAGAAAAATCTTCATCCCCAAACCTACGAGCAAACCAGGAATCAGACCAGAAATAAAATTGCCTATATATAAGAAGCAAGAAACCACTTTGTTCGACTCTATGCTGCCACGGTGAGGAATGTGAGCCATAAGAGGATGGTAAGAATCGAGCGAATTAAGCGATATGTGAGAACTCTTCTTACTCAAGATACCGGTCTTTCTGTGTCCTGCTCACAAAGCAGGCTCTCACCAATTCTGCTACGACAGACACACATGCTGCATGATTAGTGCTCTAACTATCGGCGCAGGCTCAAAGTGCTTTAGACAGCTGCCGAAGCTTTGTCCGAGATCAAACTCAGCGCCGATTGTGAGTGGGTTAAGAATCAATTGAGGGCGCTTCAGACCGGTTCATATTGCCCTTTTTTGCCCCCAATGCTTAAATCCACATTCCCAATTTCGCACAGACGGCAGGAAAGTCGCGCGTGAGCGCATTGCCAAGGTCTGATTCCACCCAGAACGTGTGAGGCTCGGGCTGAAGTCGGATTTGAAGCCAGACGACTTACCAGAAGAATTACCAGAAGAGTAACCTGCACGACCACACGAAGATTCACGGGGATCAGAAAGGGTCACCAAATAGCTAGCAAGGTATTCGCATGTACAACAATATTCTTGTCATTGCCGATCAGGACACTGATCGCCACGCAGCCATGCAGAAGGCGCAAGACATTGCCTTCTCCAACGATATCAAGATTACCGTTTTGGGTTTCGTTGCGCCTGACGCTGACAACAAAGAAGGCGCAGTTGCGGAGAAAGACGCAGCACTGCAAGCCGCCATTAATGAGACATTCACTGACGGTGCTCAGGTTAACTACGAAGTCATAGTGACAGCCGACATCGCTGGGTACTGTAAAACCTACAGCCAGGAACATGGCATTGATCTCGTGATCAAGACCGGCCATCGCTCCGAGAGCCTGTTTTACACGCCCACTGATTTCCAGCTGATTCGAGAGTTAAGCTGTCCGGTACTGATTACCACACTGCAAAAATGGCGTGCCAAGCGCAAAGTCATGGTCACCATCGATATCGACAGTGATAATGCGGCACAGATCGCGCTGAACAAGAAGGTTGCCAACTGGGCCAAGCAATGGACCGAGTGCCACGGCTGTGATCTGCACGTTGCCTACTGCATTGTAGTCAACGAAGCACTCACCGAACTGGATATTGTCTCCAAGGATGAGGCCCTGACCAAAAACGAAGCAGCTGCCAAAAGCAAACTCGAGGCCTTTCTTGCTGAGAATGAAGTGTCTTATAGCAGTATCGAGGTTGCAGCAGGAACGCCTGACCGCGTCCTGCCAAAACTGGCCAATCGCATCAAGGCTGATTTGGTGGTACTGGGCAGTGTTGGTCGCAAGGGCGTAAAAGGCGTCCTGCTCGGCAACACCGCTGAAAAGACCATGCACAAACTGCGCACTGACCTCGCAGTAGTCCACCCGGACTAGGATCGACGGACTGGGCAATGAGCCCTCAAGAACAAATTCGCAAAACAAAAATTGAAGAAGTCAGAGAGACATCTGACAGAGTAATAGGAAACAGTTATGACATCCCAAAGCTTGACAGGTGCTTTTCTCAATAACTTCCTCGGCAGTGCGCCAGGTTGGTACAAGAAGACGATTATCGCGTTTCTTCTTATCAACCCTCTATTGCTGTTAATCAGCCCCACCCTCGTTGGTTGGTGTCTGATTCTGGAATTCATTTTCACGTTGGCGATGGCACTGCGGTGCTATCCGTTGCAGCCCGGTGGTCTATTGGCCATCGAAGCCATCATCCTGGGTCTGACTGACACTCACCACGTTTTGGAAGAAATCGAACACACATTGGATGTCATTCTGCTGCTCATGTTCATGGTAGCCGGCATCTACTTCATGAAGAACATGCTGTTGTTCGTGTTTACCAAGGTACTGATGAAGATTCGCTCCAAGATGGCGCTGTCTTTCCTGTTCAGCTTCCTGGCGGCAGTTCTTTCAGCGTTCCTCGACGCTTTGACTGTAACCGCCGTATTGATCGCAGTTTCAGTCGGCTTTTATTCTGTCTATCACAAGGTTGCCTCAGGCAAGGGCTTCGACAGTGACCACGATCATGGTGAAGACTCCACGATCAAGGAACAACATCGCGAAGAGCTTGAACAGTTTCGTTCCTTTCTCCGTAGCCTGATGATGCATGGCGCTGTCGGTACAGCGCTTGGCGGCGTGTGTACAACAGTGGGTGAGCCCCAGAACATTCTGATTTCTACTCGTGTTGAGTGGGACTTTATTGAATTCTTCCTGCAGATGGCCCCTGTAACCATGCCGGTGCTGGCTTGTGGTCTGGTGACCTGCCTGGTTCTCGAGAAGACTGGCTGGTTTGGCTACGGCGCCAAGCTGCCCGAAAACGTACGCGCCATTCTGTCAGAGTTCGAACAAAACGAATCTGCGAAGCGCAACCAACGCGACAACGCGGCGCTGATCGTGCAAGCTGTTGTAGCGATACTGTTGGTCATCGGCTTGGCCATGCATTGGGCCACACCTGGCATTATTGGTCTGATGGTGATCATTCTCTGTACTGCCTTCAACGGCATTATCGAAGAGCATCAGATTGGTCATGCATTTGAAGAGGCACTGCCTTTTACCGCACTGTTGGTAGTTTTCTTCGCCATCGTTGCGGTTATTAAAGACCAGGGTTTGTTTGAACCCGTTATCGAAGCCGTACTGTCGCTCGATGAGTCACTGCAACCAGGGGTCTTCTTCCTTGCCAACGGTGTACTCTCGGCCATTAGTGATAACGTGTTTGTGGCAACGGTGTATATCGATTCCGTAACTCAACAGTTCCAAGCAGGCGCGTTTGATCGCGAGCACTTCAACTTGCTTGCGGTCGCGATCAACACAGGCACAAACCTGCCCAGTGTTGCGACACCAAACGGTCAGGCAGCGTTCCTGTTTCTGTTGACGTCAGCACTGGCTCCGCTGATTCGATTGTCCTACGGCAAGATGGTGATCATGGCACTGCCCTACACTATCGTCTTGACCATTGTCGGCTTCCTTGGTGTCTACTTCTATTAAGTAGCCAGCGAACACAAGCCAGATCTGAAAGGCATCGACACGAAAGTGTCGATGCCTTTTTATTGCCAGTAATTCGGGCGGCTTGCGCAGAAAAGTCCTCCCCGCCAAACTATCCGTGAGGACTTCATCTTTATTGTGTGAGACATGACCCTTAAAAGATACAACTCATTACAACTCCCTGCGATTCCCCAGCTTCGAGCTGAGAATTAACTGTTCGGCAATCAAACCCTGACCGATTGACAATTGAGAATGATTCTCTTTCACACGATAAAATAGCGCTGCGCCAAAAATGTTCTTTCATACTAGGTGAACCAACATCCCGAAAGCCCCGTCTTTCCTGCTCTGTAGCGCACCGCGATAGTCATTGCCATTTGACTCCCAACACTAAATAATGACCGAAGCAATGATTCGTCAACTGATGCAAACCGGCATAAATAAAGGTAGGAGTTCTGGAGCTGCCTATGCGTGATTCAGCCTGGAAAGACGTACTCAATCGCAACCAGCACGACAATTTGCCACTTTTGAGTGGCTCTTTGTTCGCCATCATGGTGCTGACGACTGTACGTGATTTCATGCTGGCCCAGGAGTCACAAACGACCTGGATGTATTTTGCCGAGTACCTGACCCTCTCTCTGTCATTGCTAATTTGGGTTTCCGCGGTCGTTAAACTTATCCCCGTTCGATATTCGCAACTAGCCCTTACCATCTGCATACTGTGCATCGGTTTCAAAACAGGCCTCGGCGTGTTGATCTGGAGTGCAACCGGGCCAGGCAATCTCGCCCTTACCATGTTCGGTGCAGGCCTTGTTCTGCTTTCAACTCCTCTCGTGCTCCTTGCACAGCTTGCTACGTTTGCCTGGTGGTTGTTCGCGGCAATTCTTATCATGGAACAGAGAGCGATATTCTCAGTCGCCGCACTCGGCCTTGTAGGCGGCGGTCTTGGGATCGTGGTGCTTCGACGACGACTGGCAATGCTGCAAGAGATTGTCGAACTGCGCAGCCGTGTCGAAAATCTCGAATCCATATTACCAATGTGTTCCGGGTGTAAGAAAACGCGGGACAATGAAGGTAAATGGGTTAGTGTGGAGGAACATATTGAGACCAATGAGGAAGGCACAGTGATTTCCCATGGCTTGTGTCCTGACTGCAAAGAGTCGATGTATGGCGATCAGTTGAGAAAAGAGCAGCTCATCGCGCAGAATTCTTCTCCTAACCATCCACGGCAGTTGAGCTGAGATCAGGTACAAACCTGCGAGCTCGCCTTCACTGTCAAATTCCCAATATCACCTGCTATGATTACTTCTATTCGATGCTCTATAGTTCAACGCTAAAGGCTTCAAAACTATGAACCCTTCCACCTGGGACCAAATCATCAATCGTCATCAGTACGACCATCTGCCGCTGATTACTGGCTGTCTGTTTGCGATTATGATTATGACGACGCTGCGGGATTTTATTTATACCGCAGACGTGACCTCGGTCTGGTTCTATAGCTTCGAATATCTGACTACGGCCCTCTCGGCAGTGATCTGGGTCGGTGCCGTATTGAAACTGATTCCAGTTCATCTTGCCCATCCTGCAGCGTTAGTCTCGTTGCTCTGTATTGGCGTGAAAGCAGGGCTGGCTGTATGGCTCTGGGAATTTGCCGGGCCTGGCAATATTATGCTGACGCTCTTTGCCACTGGCCTAGTGATGTTATCCATCCCCTATGCCCTGATCGCCCTGTTTCTTACTTTCATCGCCTGGCTCGTCCCTGCAATTATTTATCTCGAAATCTCCGCTGTGCTATTCAATGCCTTACTCAGTGTTTTAGGTGGTGGATTTGGCATCGCAGTACTAAAACGACGCTTGATTACGCTCCAGCGTATTCTCGAATTGGAGCACCGGGTCGAAGCACTGGAAGCAATCCTGCCGATGTGTGCTGGCTGCAAGAAGACGCGCACTGAAGAAGGCAGCTGGGTAAGCGTTGAAAGCCATATCGAGTCTCACGAGGAAGGCACTATCATTACTCACGGTCTCTGCCCCGATTGTAAAGAATCCCACTATGGCGACTATTTACGGCAGAGAGAGCAGGACTCCGAGAAGCATACGCATTAGGTCTTGTGCTCCAAAGCTCTTGCGCCTAGCATCGCGTCATTAGAATAATAAATTGGAGCCGGTGAGCCATGGCACTGTTAACTTCGAACACCTCAACCTTTTCTCGAGTCGCCGCTTTCTGTTGCTTGGCGCTCTCTTTCATTTTTTCAGCCATTTATCCGGTCGCATTCACACACAATACGCTGTTCGCCCAATCCCTGACCTCCAATCCCTATAAAGCTATATTGGATTGGGGGACATTACCTGGCGGCCGTACTATGGGCATCGTCACAGGCGTGCATCCAGACCCTGATGGCGAACACTTGTGGATTATTGAACGCTGTGGTGCAAACCAGTGTGCAGGCTCCGATCTGAACCCGGTGCACAAACTCAACCGTGAAGGAGAAGCAGTACTGAGCATTGGCGCCGGACTCTTTGCCTGGCCCCATGGCTTCGATATCGATGCCGAAGGTAATCTCTGGATTACCGAAGGCGCTCCCGCCGGCGATGCCAGAGGCGAAGCAGGCATGGCCCTCGGAATGGGCCATCAGGTCATCAAGCTTAGCCAAAGTGGCGAAGTACTCATGCGCCTGGGCGAGGCTGGCGTTGCTGGTGACGATGCTGAACATTTCAATGGTCCTGCAGCCATTCTGGCCGCACCGGATGGGACCGTTTGGGTTGCCGATGGTCACCGGGGTGGCAACAATCGTGTGCTCAAGTTTTCAGCGTCCGGTGAGTTGTTACTGGAATTAGGCGGAGGCATTGATTCTCTCTCGCGAGAAAGTGGTTCGTTCAATGACCCCCACGATCTGAAAATGGATTCTCAGGGGCGAATCTTTGTTGCCGATCGAGGTAATAACCGGATTCAGATTTTCGATCAGGAAGGTCAGCTTCTGGATATCTGGACTCAGTTCGGTCGCCCGAGCGGCATCTGGATTGACGAACAAGATCAGATTTATGTCGCTGATGGCATGTCCGGAGAGCAGTGGAATCGCGGCTGGGAGCGTGGCATTCGTATTGGCGATGCCAGAACCGGATGGGTTAAACACTTCATTCCCGACTTCGAAACACCCAATGGCAGCGGTATTGAATTCCTCGCGTCTGACCGGGAAGGCAACATCTACGCCGGCCAGGTCGGCCGCCAACGCTTTGAAAAATATACACTATTTCAAAACTGAAATCGTCCCGTCAACTTCGTTAAAAAAATCCTTAAGCCCCACGAATCTCCTGTCGTATAAAATCGCAACCAGGATGCTGGTCGAAAACCTCAGAGTTGATCCACCTGGTTCAGGTAGCGCTGCGGGACTGCCTATTCGTTAGTCAATGTTAATGAAACATGTAATAGACAGGATAGGACAATGGGAATCTTTCAATCAGGTATTAACGTAAAGACCGCTAGCCTGCTTCCGATGATGGCGAAATCGGATCAGGTCTCTGACCTCAAATCACAGGTCACTGCCATTCGCGCTTCACAAGCCGTTATTCAATTCGAAATAGACGGCACCATCATCGAAGCGAACGATATTTTTCTCAATGCGATGGGCTACTCCCTGGCTGAAATTCAGGGCGCGCACCACAGCATGTTTTGCACCGACAAGCTCGCCAACAGTCAGGAATACAAAGATTTTTGGCAGCGTCTGGCCAACGGCGAAGTGCAGTCTGGCATCTTCCACCGCGTTAACAAGCACGGTGACGATATCTGGATCAGCGCCTACTACACGCCAATTCAGGACAAATACGGTCGCGTATTCAAGGTTGTGAAATACGCCACCGACATCACTGCCGAACAACTTCGCAATGCGGATTACCAAGGCCAGCTCGAGGGAATCGATCGCGCAATGGCCGTGATTGAATTTGAAGTCGACGGCACGATTACCAATGCCAACGAAAACTTCCTCAACACCGTAGGCTATAGCAAGGAAGAGATCATCGGAAATCATCACAGCATGTTTGTGGATGCCGAGTATCGTGATTCGGCTGACTACCGGGCATTCTGGATGCAGCTCGGGAATGGCGAAGCGATCAGCGATACGTTTTATCGCATCGGCAAAGGGGGCAAGGAAATCTGGATTACTGCCTCCTACACACCGATTCGCGACTTCACCGGCAAGGTTTTCAAAGTAGTGAAGTACGCACGCGATATCACCGAGCAGAAGAAAATCTCTGCCGATCACTCAGGTCAGATTAACGGTATCCGCGCATCCCAGGCGGTAATCTCATTCGAACCGGACGGCACCATCACCGAGGCCAATAGCAATTTCCTCTCGGCTGTTGGCTATCAGCTTGAAGAAATTACCGGCAAACACCACCGACTGTTTGTCGACGTTGAATACGCCAAGTCTGATTCTTACAAGGAGTTCTGGAAGGACCTGGCGAATGGAATCGCCAAGACTGGCGAATTTCAGCGCTTTGGAAAAGGCAAGCAAGAGATCTGGATTCAGGCTACCTACACCCCAATCAAAGATGCCAAAGGGCGTGTATTTAAAGTCGTTAAATACGCCTCGGACATTACTGAACAGAAGGAAACTATCTTCGAGATTCAGCGATTGATCGCTGCGGTACGCGGCGGCGATCTCACCCAGCGTGCCAACACTGACGATGTGCATGGCGACAACAAGCTGATGCGTGAAAACATTAACGCCATGCTCGAAGCAATCGTGGCACCTATTGCCGAGGTGGCGAAAGTCATGCGCGCTATTGCCGAGAGTGACCTGACCCAATCAATTGATGGCGACTATAGCGGTAGCATGCTGGAGCTGAAAGAAGATGTGAATTCAGCAATAACGCAGCTTGGTCAGTTCATGAATGACGTCAAAGAGTCAGCTGACACCGTCAAGCGCAATGCATCAGAAATATCCGATGCCAATGTCGAATTGAGTGCTCGCACCGAAGAGCAAGCCTCCAGCCTCGAAGAGACAGCAGCAACCATGGATCAGATGACCAATTCGGTTCATCAAAATTCCGCTAACTCCAAACACGCTAACGAGCTCGCTGCATCAGCGCGCGAAGTTGCGGTCGAAGGCGGTGATGTCATCAAGGAAGCTGTTGCAGCCATGCATGGTATCAATAGCTCAAGCGTAAAGATTGCGGACATTATTAACGTGATCGACGAGATCGCGTTCCAGACTAATCTCCTGGCACTCAATGCGTCAGTAGAAGCAGCTCGGGCAGGAGACAAGGGCCGAGGCTTTGCGGTAGTAGCCGATGAAGTTCGAGATCTTGCAAGTCGCAGCGCGATCTCTGCAAAAGAAATCAAAAACCTGATCAATGAGAGTAGTGCCCAGGTTGAGCACGGCGCCAAACTGGTAGACCGCTCTGGAAAGCTACTCGATCAGATTGTCGATTCAGTCAAGAAAGTCAGCACCAGCGTGAATGAAATCATGATTGCTTCACAAGAGCAGAACGCTGGTATTGAAGCAGTCAATAACGCCGTCCAGGAAATGGATGCCGTCACTCAACAGAACTCTTGCATGGTGGAGCAAGCCGCTGCCAACAGCCGGATGTTGAGTGAACAGGCTGAGATGATGCACGGTGTGATCAGTCGCTTCAGAGTTTGACGCTAACCAGTTAACGATAGCTCCGAATTAAGTGTGGTGAGCTGAGACTTTCGGGACGCAGTAGGATTTGGCTTCGAGGCCGTGGTCAAATCCTGTCCCGCCTTTTTACAAACGGCCCTGTAGCTGACTGCCGCAAGCAGAGGACATAAGCTGATCTCAATGCCTGGTCATCGGCGGTGCAAGCCCTTCGTAGTAACTCTCGTAGAAACCCGCATAGAATCCCTCGTAGAAACCCGCGTAGAAACCTTCGTAGAAACCTTCGTAGAAACCTTCGTCGGACAGACGATGCCTGCAAAAAACCAACCATCGACACAGCCCGCAGTCTTATAGACTGACGGAGTGCCAAAATAATTTAGCTGGCACTATCTATCTAACGAGAGAACTAATCGAAAGTTGCAGGGTTGACCTACCCATCCCTAGTCTTCATAGCGCGGTGGAATTGGATTTGACTCACTCTCCCCTTGCCAATAGATGGAAACCACCCACCAACGGCTACCATCATGCATCAACTGGAATGAATTGATGCCCCGTGCAAACGGCTCAGCATCCTGCTCACTTCTTCTCGATTCATAAGTACTGAACACGTGTGCAATCTGTCCGAAACGTTCTTCGATCCGATGAATTTCAATTTCATGAAAACCGTCTCGCTCGAGTATGGGACCGCTGTTCGCAGCATAGGACTCCGGAGTCATGATGACGCGATCGAATCCCTCGCCTCTTGAAACAACAGCACTTAGACTGGCCTCAGGCACGAACAGCGTTGCCCAGCGCTGCCAGTCTCTGGCTTCACCCGCATCTCCGGAAATGACGTCGTACACCGCGGTAATTATAGCGTCGATGCTTTCGGTGTCTTTCGCCTGGCTAACTACCGTCGTGTCTGTAGACGAAGCTTGCTGAGCATTCGCAATCGGTAATAGCAAAAATACCGACATCAACAGCACCAGGCTATGCGTGAGTCTGGTAAACATGATCCGACCTTCGTTTACTCTCATAATCAAGCCTCACCCGAATTATTATTGTTCAGCGGCTTCAAATGCTTTGATCTGATCCGTGAATCCACGAACCAACTCGTTGGGAATGGGAAAGGTCAAATGGTATTGGGCAATCTTCCAACCCTGCTCAGTCCGCACAAGAATTCCTGTGCCTCGGCTCGTGCCATAACTTTCGCTGTCGAGCAGTTCATCGAACCAGGCGCTATTGCCATCCGGGGTAAGATCGATATGCCGTTCGCGGGGATGATAGGTCCAGCCGCTGCTTCTGGATGCATACTGCTGGAATTCACTCTTGGGCCAACGCTCGCTTGCGTCAGTGCCGAGAAATACGCCATCGGCACTCATCAAATCGAAATAACGTTCCCAGTCACCAGCAGCGGCGGCTTCATGGAATGCATCCAATACAGAATCGATTTCAGATAAAGAGCCACTTTGTTGAGCAAACATAGTTGGCGAACAGACTAACGCCAGCACCAGACCAAGAGCAGGAAATGCTGACTTCAAACACAGTGCTTTCATATCAGTTGCCTGTTGTTTCAGTTGACCGTGATCTCAATTGTCTCTGATTTCACTTGCCCGCCAACTCACTGAGTTGCTGTGGAACTGCCACAAACCAGGATGATGAACGTAGCCCATCATCCTGGGGTCGCCCGGCTCTTTTTATTCAGCTGAGTAGCGGGTAAACGCACCGCCGGCATAGCTAAGCGAGTTGGGTCCTTCTGCTGCATAGACAGTGCCATCGGCATCAACCGCAACGCCTTCACCTGCGGTGCCCTGATAAACTCGATCAGGACGATCGAAGGGTGGGATATAGGCAGTGATGCGGTCCTCATCGATATGGCCAATGCGGACACCGTTGCGCCAGCCAATGTGACTGGTGGGTGAAGACTCCGAATCAATGGCGTAGACCATATCGTCATCGGTGATAAACAAACCACTGATGCGACCATACATGTAGCGAGAGTCCAGATAATTACCATCCTGGTCAAAAATCTCCAGGCGATGATTACCACGATCAGCTACCCACAAGCGTCCGCGGGAATCGAACTCCATGGCGTGCGGCGTGCGGAACTCACCGTGCTGTACGCCGATCTGACCCCATTCCTTGATAAAGGTACCGTCGGGAGCGAACTTCATGATGCGTGCAGTCTGTCCTGCAGCACGCCCTTCTTCCATCGCCCGATTGCTGGTCATGCCCTGGCCAGAGTGGCCATCTGAGACGTAGATACTGCCGTCGGGACCGACAATGACGTCGTTCGGCTGATTGAAATGTGCCGAATCGTTTCCGGCCTGCCCTGCGGTGCCCAGACTCATGAGCAGTTCACCATCGGCACTGAATTTATGGACCTGGTGTCCCTTTCTGCCATCAGCTGTGGCAGCGAAGTCTGTAACCCAGACGTTGCCTTCCGCATCGGCATGAATGCCATGTGGCGTCATCATAATGCCACCACCAAAATTGGCGATGACTTCGCCAGTATGGCGATTGAATTTAAAGATCGGATCTACAGGATTGGTGTCACAGTTGATTGGTACACCACCGCCAAAACTACCTGCACCGCAGCGTTCATAGGCCCAGATGTGTCCGTCGGTAGGATCGATATCGATACCTGCAGTAGAACCCCATTCGCGACCTTCGGGCAATTGGCCCCAGTTCGAAGTCGTTACGGGGTTAGGATTTGGCAACCCTTCACCGGTGATGAAGTTTGCAGTACCAGATTGTGCCACTGCGTTAAGAGTGAATAGCGAGGGAACAACCAGCGTCAGAGTGCTGGCGAGCAAGCGGGAAACTCTGCGATCAGACATAGGGACCTCCGTTGTTGTTTTTCTTGAGGTTTAGAGTAAAAGGGCGCGGGCGCCAAGTCCAGAGCCATGGGTCCGAAGTGACCAAAAATTAACCTTGTTTGTAGTGCCAGGAAACCTTCAGAGAGCGGTGTCGGTTGTCGCGTCATCAGCCGCGAGCTTTGTCTCTATCCAGGCATCTGCTTCCTCACGCGTGCGGAAGATACCTATACGATCATCCAGATTTCCGGTGTTCGCTTTCCACATGCGCGAGATGCCATAGATCAAATCTTTGTTAACCACTACGGCCATGTATCCATTCTGAATGGTATCCAATGCGTATCCGGACATGTGCGCGTTGGATTTAAGCGCATCGGGCGAGACAGACAATGTAGTCACAGCGGAGAAATCACTTATCGAGAAGCGATAGTGAGAATGGTCATCGAGAGAAACAAACTTCGCTTCAGTACACTCAACGAATTCAGCGTCGGTGAGTTCTCCCCAGTAAGTTGTAATGACTCCCCCTTCATCTTCGAGGTAGTCAATCTTATAAGGCATCGCCGACCTGCCTGCTCATGCAGGATGAGTAATGAGGGTTTTGATACTAGCAATTTTCCTACAAAGAAAACCAGACATTCCCAAAGCGACACACTTCGCTCCTGAAATCTGTGGGGAGCAAGCTGTGGTTTACCCTATGAAAAGGCCAGAAAATATGAAGGTGGAGAAGCAGTGCGGGCTTATTGAATCACAAAACCCGTAAACAGTACGGTTTCAACCCGCTCATCTTCGATGACTTCACGCACTCGTTCCTCAGCTTTTTGTCGCAAGGTTTCTTTTCCATCTGGTCGTTCGAGCTGACTAAATGGATACTCATTCAATAACATGATCAAGGCGTCCTGAATGAGCGGCGTATTTGTCTCAAGCTTGGCTATCGTTTCCTCACTACGAGACATGATCGAGAGCTTTACTTGTAAATAGCGCAGGCGACCTTCGTAGTTTGCACTCACGATCAGCGCGGGCATAGGATGATACAGGGGAGGAGCTTCCGCCTCGTTGGCATCTTCAGCCACAGCCTCTGCTTCATTGAAAAATCGATCACCGAGATCGAAATAGAAATAGGCTCCCGCACCACTACTACCTGAGAACAATAGAACGATGACTAACGAGGTCACTACTTTTTTACGCACAACAAATCCTCCACAGCTGGCAGGAAGTGATTCAATTTGAATACAAAATCAATCGAGGACTGCGCCCCAAAAGTGACTCATCACAATCGATGAACCCAGTATCTGCCTCCTTTAAACCAGGCTCTGATAACTACGACATTTTTGCCCTGCCACTTGAGGGGAATCACTCACAAATTGCGCGCGGCTGCGCCAGCAATAGCGCTTCAAAGCCGCTAATTCCGGGCGATGTAGGATTTTTTGGCAGTACTGGGGAAACTCCCAGTTTTTGTCAAAAAATACTCAAGCATCTCACTGATCTGACGTAGTCACTTCAGCAGAAAGGGTCATGTTCAAGTGGCTTTCGGACTCAGAACTCTCTGCCGCTTTTCTCCGCGTCTCGGGAACGTGGAAAGCTTGCAGAGTGAGTCTTGAATAACAAAGAACAACATTTAATGGAGGAATAAATGGATCTCGCTACCCTGTTAGGGCTATTCGGCGCATTCGCTGTGGTTGCTGTCGCCATATTGATTGGTGGCCCTCCTGAAATATTCCTCAATCCTGCTTCATTACTGATCGTGCTTGGCGGAACCGCCATGACCGTAATGATCAAGTTTAATTTCTCTCAGTTCTTTGGTTCCTTCAGAGTAGCCTTCAAAGCCTTTCGAACTCACTCTCAGAGACCCGAAGCACTTATTCCAGAGATCGTGGAAATGTCCAGCGTGGCACGAAAGCAAGGATTACTGGCGCTGGAAAACGTAGAAACAAAGTACCCCTTTCTCAAAGCTGCTGTGAACCTTGTTATTGAAGGTCGCGACCCTGAAGAAACAGTCAAACTATTGAGCAAGGACAAGCAAGAGATCAGCGAGAGACAGAAACTAAGCAGCCAAATTTTCACGGCTAGTGGTGACGTAGCACCTGCTATGGGAATGATAGGTACGCTTATTGGCTTGGTACAGATGCTGTCCAATATGGATGACCCAAAGACTATTGGTCCTGCAATGGCAGTAGCCCTGCTCACTACCCTGTATGGCGCTGTAATGGCAAACATGGTCTTCATGCCAGTTGCAGACAAGCTCAAATTAAAACGCAACGAAGAAGAGAAACTCAATGCAATCTGCCTGGATGGAATCGCAGCAATACTCAGTGGCGAGAATCCTCGCAATGTTGATTCGATGCTAAAAGTTTATCTGACTCCTAAACGGCGGAGCACCGATGCTACCGAAGCCAAGGCTGCGCCTGACTCACCCAAGCTCAAAGAAGCTGCGTGACCTGAATAATGATCGAAGAAGAAGTAAAGCTGGGACAACCTCAATGGATGGCGACGTTCGCCGACCTTATGGCGCTGCTAATGTGCTTTTTTGTCCTGCTACTCTCTTTTTCCGAAATGGACCTGTTGAAATACAAGCAAGTCGCTGGCTCGATGGCCGAAGCCTTTGGCGTGCAAAACCAGGTTGTTGCTGACGGCATTCCCAAAGGTACCTCAGTAATCGCGCAAGAATTTAGCCCTGGACGACCTCAGCCGACAGTAGATCCAGTCATGCAGCAACAGACTGTAGATACGAACAATCAGTCACTTCAGACAGGACAAGCTGACTTTGGGGTAGAGTCTGATGCGGTCGAGGCGAGTCCCGATGCTGCAGAACAATTGATGATAGAAAAACTGCAGGGGCTGCAGCAGGAAACGCTTGATGACGTGCAAAGGATTGAAGAAGTATTGGAGGAGGAAGTTTCTCAAAACCTCGTTGATATTGAATCCGGTTTTCGCTCTATCACCATTCGTATCCGCGAGCGTGGTTCTTTCGACTCCGGCTCAGCGACGATTAATCCGGACTTTATTCCTGTGATGAGCCAGCTAAGGGATATATTGAGCGGCGTCACTGGTCGAATTGCTGTTGAAGGCCATACCGACAATATTCCCATTGCGACGATGCAAATCCCCTCGAACTGGCATCTATCTGCCGAGCGTGCGTTATCTGTCGCTCACGAACTTCTTCAAGAGGACTCTATTTCGGATGAGCGGATGATGGTTGTTGGGTATGCAGACACGCGACCCTTTGAGAGCAACGACACTACCGAAGGCCGAGCACTAAATCGCCGTGTTGAGATAGTTATCCATCAGGGTCTTGATGATGAGACGACTGAAGAGTTGGAAGAGTTAGGTGGGCTCAGCAATGAAATATTCAATGCCTTGCAAATTGAACAATCTTCACTGCGTGGCTTGCAGATATAAACCCAATTGACGCTTCCACGACGCCTCATACTCACCGTAGCACACCTTGAGCTCACCACTTGAAAAAGAAGTGGCGCCACCTTCACATCCGATTCAAATCACTACGCCAACTACGTAGCGCAAAGAGGCACGGGTATCAAATATTTACCTGCCGCAGACGATAAGCTCTGTATAACAATATTTTGTGAACTATGAGACTACTATGATTTACACCCTGGGTGACCGAGTTCCCGAGTTTTCAGGTGATGATTACTTCGTCGCAGACAATGCGACTTTGGTAGGTCTGGTAAGGCTGGAGAACAATGCCAGCGTGTGGTTCAACGCCGTCTTGAGAGGCGACAACGAGCTGATCACGGTCGGTGAAAACTCGAATATCCAGGATGGGTCAGTGCTTCATACCGACCCGGGCTACGAACTGAAAATCGGACGCAATGTTACCGTCGGCCACAAGGTCATGCTCCATGGCTGCACAATCGGCGACAACTCCCTGATAGGCATTAATTCGGTCATCCTCAATGGCGCGCGCATTGGCAAGAACTGTTTGGTTGGTGCCAACAGTCTGATTACAGAGGGCAAAGAAATTCCAGATGGGTCACTGGTAATGGGCGCGCCTGCCAAGGTCGTGAAGGTTTTGACGGAAGAACAGCAAGCTGGTTTGCTGATATCTGCACAAACCTATGTGAATAACTTCAAACGCTACAAAGCAGAACTCAAACTGGACTCACGTTTCATCCAATCCGAGTAGTCAGAATTCTCGCTTGTCAAAATCGGCATCCGATTCGGGATCAGTTTCAGAATCTGAGCCCGAATCCGTCTGTGGTTTTGCGTTCGGTCCAGCACTCTTTTGATCTGCCCTTGCTTTGAAGACTTGCAGTGAATTGAAAAACATCACCAGCATGCCAATCACAAACATGCCTGCAAAAATAAAGGGATTGAATCCGCTAGCGAAATTTTGCTGACCGCTGGTTTCCGCATCCAGCCAACTCAACGAGCCCAGACAACCTCCTAACGCCAGCGCCAGGCTGATGACGTACCATTTTCTGGCACGGCGCGCAGCTTCCCCCTTCAGGGTAAAAGACAGGGCGATGCCAATAAGAATGACAATAACTGCGAGAAGTTCCATGGCCATCGTAGCTTGCCTCTGAGAGTGAGCGGATGCGAATTACTCGGTAAATTGTGCGATCAATAGCGCCTTCAAGTAAAGACGAGTACGGTAATCACTTGGCTGAATTCGTGACCCATTCTACATTTAGCCAGTCTGTCTATTCAGCTAGCGCATCAACGCAGACCGCAAAAAATCCACCGCATCTGAAACAGAGCCGCCATCGACATCGACAATGCGATTGGCAGCTCGCATCAAATCATCGCTGATACTGTTGGCAAATTTGCTCAGCACAGCAAGCAAAGTTTCATCCTGGGCGGCTTCGGGTGAAGTAATCAACATACCATCGTAAGGCAGGAGAGCTTGTCGTGGATCGTCCAGAACCAATAAATCATAGGCAGCCACACGACCGTCACTACTGTAGGCGGTAATGACATCGACTTGTCCTGCAGCGACCGCGCCGTACATCAATGCCGGATCGAAAGTCAGCTTGCGCGCAAAGTCGAAGCCATAAGTATCGCGGACCGATTGCCACTCAGGCCTGCCGAAGAACTCCATATCGCCTCCGGCTGACAATTCTTGTCCAGATGCAATCAAATCCTCGATAGAACTAATTCCCAATTCATCTGCACGCTGGCGATTCATGGCGAACGCATAGAGATTCTGAAATCCCAACGCACCTATCGTATGAATCTCATCCTCATTCAACATGTACTCTCGTGCGCCTTCGAGTACCGCCGCGCGGCCTGGATTGTCGTCCCGATTCATCAAGTTTGCCCACACAGTACCCGAATACTCTACGTACACATCTACCGTATTGTTAGCTGTTGCTTCATAGACAACCTCGGTGCCCAAACCCAGGCGCTGTTCAACCCGATAACCCGCGTCGCTGAGTTCTTCAGCAATCAGGCTGGCCAGAATATGTTGCTCGGTAAATGGTTTGCCGCCGACAACATAATCTGCAGCGGGTTTCGGTAACAATGCCGCTGCCGACACCGACACCACGATGACCAAAGACACAATCAATGCCCCGCGAACTCTCCGATAATTCGGCGAGGCCGCGCGATTCTGATGATTACTCAACCATTCAATTCCGCCTATCAAGGCATCGAGCACGATGGCCATCAGCGCAGCACTCACACTACCCACAGTCACCGCGACAATGTTCCGGGTTTGTAAACCCGTGAAGATAAAATTTCCCAGACTTGTTGCCCCTACGAGGGTCGACAGCGTCGCCAGCCCGACAGTCCATACTGCGGCAGTGCGAATTCCTGCAATAATGATTGGCAACGCGAGCGGCAGGCGAACATGAAGTAACATTTGTCGAGATGACATCCCAATGCCACGCGCCGCCTCGATAATCTCATCCGAGACTGACTCCAAACCTGCCACGGTGTTACGCACGATGGGCAGCATACTGTAGAGCACCAAGGCGATGATCGCTGGAAGCAATCCTATTCTGCCACCTAACAAGGCCACCATCAGGGCTAAGATTGCGATGCTCGGAATGGTCTGCAGAATACTCACAAGCAAGAGTAGTGGTCGTCGCACCTTTGCCGACTGACTAGCCCAGATACCAAGCGGCACACTGATGCTTATCCCTAGCGCCAAGGCAATAAGGGTAAGCAACAGATGTCCCTGAAAGTATTCAGGGAGCAACACCAACTGCTCCTGTAGATTCTCACTCACACCTGATCTCCCGGAGCATGCAGCAGCTGTTCAAGTTGATCGGCACGCCTTTTTGGCAGGGCAAGAATTTCTTCGACATAGGCGTGCTGCGGTTGATTGAGCAGCTCCACAGGACTGCCTACTTGCAGCAACTCGCCAGTTTTCATGACCGCGATACGATCAGCCAGAAGCAGAGCTTCGGTCATATCATGGGTCACCATTACTGCTGTCAGGTTCAGCTGCTGCTGGATCTGTTTAAACTCTTCCTGCAGTTCGCTGCGAGTGACCGGGTCCAGCGCACCAAACGGCTCATCCATAAGCAGGAGTTCAGGTTGAGCAGCGAGCGCTCGCGCAACACCGACTCGCTGTTGTTGGCCGCCTGAGAGCTGATCAGGGAAACGCTCTGCGAACCGTGCAGCCGGCAGATTCACCAGGTCGAGAGTTTGCTCAACACGTTCTGCGATTCGTTCTTCAGACCAACGGTGTAGCCTGGGTACTACCGCTATGTTGTCGGCGACAGTGTAGTGAGGAAATAAACCGATGCCTTGAAACACATAGCCGATATTGCGGCGCAAGTGTTCCGCGTCCAGACTTCGAACCTCAGATCCATCAAGAAAAACTTCGCCAGCGCTAGGCTCTTCGAGGCGATTGATCATCTTGAGAGTTGTGGTCTTACCACACCCGGACTCACCGATGAGCACCAGTAATTCGCCTTTGAACACTTGCAGGTCTGTTGCTTGAACTGCGACTGTTCTGCCGTCATCGTAACTCTTGCTAACTTGGCGTAGTTCGATCAGAGGTGTGGCAATATCGCTTTCGGAAGACATGACCAGAGAGTCTAACCCGAGCAATTTTGGATTGCGACGCTACGCACCCTGTATGCAGAAGCCGGTCACGGGATCGGTTGGCAGGTCAGTTCATAGAGTGCTCCAGGAATCATTCGATCCGATTTCAGTGGCATTTTGAATCGAACTCTGTAAAGTCAACAGCTCGTGTTCTCAGAACGCAAAGGATTCTGTCATGAAAACTGCTATTCCAGCCTTGCTTCTTTTTTGCACATTATCAGGCCAGCTCTACGGTGCAGACGAGAGCCCAAGTATCGACGATTTCGCTTTCCTGACCGGCTATTGGGAAGGGACTGGCTTTGGCGGTCAATCGGAAGAAATGTGGATGCCACCTCGCGACGGAAGAATGTTTGGCATCTTCAAGCAATCCAACGATGGCGTCTTACAGTTCAGTGAATTCATTGAGATTGCGAAGGAAGAAGATCCTTCCAAAGATGACAATGGGAACTTCGTTGTGCGGCTGAGACACTTTAATAATGACTTCACTGCCTGGGAAGACAAGGAAGAGTATGTGACCTTCCCTCTGCTAGCAGTCTCTGGCAACAAGGCCGAGTTTGAAGGCCTGACCTATGAACTGGTGTCACCTGAAGAACTACACGTCTCTTTACGACTGTTTCGTTCTGACGGAAGCCAGAACACCGAAGTGTTCCGCTTCCATCGCAAGAAACTGGAATAATTGTTCTGACCGATAGCCCTGAGCAGGCTATTGCACCAACTTGCGGTACAGATGCCAGGTGGCATGCCCAAGAATAGGTAGTGCCACTGCGAGCCCTACCAAAAAGAAGGCTGCGCCAACCGCCAGCAATGCCACCACGATCAAGCCCCATACACAAAGCACCGCCAGATTATCGATGAAGGCTCGTACGGATACTCTCATTGCTGTGACAGAAGTCACTGGTTTATCCAGCGCCAAAGGAAAGGCAACCACCGAGATTGCCATGGCTGTGCACGCGAATAAAAAGCCGACAAAATTTCCATAAACAATCAATGCACCACCGCGTCTGCTCGAAAATAATTCGCTGACAAAGGCACTGATCGTACTGGGCGTATTTTCAGCGAACAAGCCGAAGAAAATCATTTCCGCCATGTACAACCATGCCACGTAGAGCAGCATCATGATCAAGGACAAAGCCAATATCGGTGCAAAGGCGGATGTATGGATAAACGAGAAAGCCGATGACCAGCGCATTTCCTGACCCTGTTCACGCTGTTTGCTCATCGCAAAAAAACCAATGGCGATAATCGGTGCGATCAGGTTAAATCCCGCCACCATGGGAAAAGCGAGGTAACGAAGATTCTGATCAGCAGCGAATAAAACAATGGTCAGTGCGAGCAAAAAATAAAAGGCTATCTGAAATGGAATTGAGATCGGGCGGGCGACGAAGTCGTCGAAGCCGGCACGCAGGCAATCCCGAAGGTCCTGCACACTAATCTCTCGGGTCTTTATCTCAGCGGCGCTGAGCTGAATGTCCTCGAACAGAGGCTCGTGTGGACGAGTACTAGCTTGATACATAACGATACTACTCCCTTGTTCTCACTCTCACGAATGGTCAGGTATGCAGTATGGGATGTCGCTATTCCCTTAGGACTTCACTCTACCTTCTGTCTGATCTTCTGCCGGGCCAATTAATCAGCTCTACGCAGACTGCCAAGACGACAGCTTCTCCCTGGCTCCCACAATGCGGTTTCAGCCAGATTGACAAGTCTTCAGACTCAACGCTTACACGGTGTGAACGCCGTGGCAAGAATTGTTCAGCACGAAGACTTTAGCTCTGACTGACTAGTCTACACCCGATTTTCCGGTGAATACAAAGACTGTCTGTATTCTCGCCAATAGCCTGTTTTACGGGCTTTCCAGGACATGACGCTCAAGCATTCTTCGGCGTACCACTGCGCCATAGACATTTCCGGCAGCGTCAACACCGACGCCTTCTGCGCCCGAGTGGGGATCTGTCAGTGGTTCCAGATCTTCAATAAACGCATCGACTGTCCCGTCCACAGCAGAACCAATTCGAATACCTTTCATGATTCCTGAGAGCTCGTTGGCTCCGGTATCCGGACCAGATTCCGAATCCGCGACATAGAGACGATCGTCTGCGGTAATGAAAATCCCGCTAGGTCGACCAAACTGTCGCCACTCGTCTACCAACTCTCCATTCTGTGTGAATATTTGAATTCGATTGTTTTCTCTGTCACCGACAAACAGGCGACCCTGGGAATCCATCGCTATCGTGTGAGGCTCACTGAATTGACCGGGCCCACTGCCCTGCTCTCCAAATGCCTTGATGAAATTTCCCTCGGCATTGAAATGCATGATGCGATTATTCATGCCGCGACGATGGCTCTCCGCGACAAAGATATCGCCAGTTCCCGGATCGACAACAACATCATTGGGCGAATGCAACAAGCCATCACTCGACCCACCCCGACCAGGCTCACCGAGAGTCATGAGCACCTCTCCATCGGGACTGAATTTTAGTACCTGATGCCCGATGCTATCGCTTCCCCGAGCATCACTCACCCAGAGATTACCTTCGTGATCTACAGTTGCTCCGTGGGGAAAGACGAACAGACCAGCGCCGAAACTGGAAAGCAGATTACCCTCATAATCAAATTTTAGAATGGGTGGCTCTGGACGATCTTCACAACTGTTTTCGAAACAGCGATGAACGACGTAGATTATTTCGCCATCTGGCGCAGGTTCAACTGCGGTGACCGCCGCCCACTGTGCAGTGCCTGCCGGTAATTCTCCCCAGTCGCGCTGCGTGATATAGGGCCTCGGTAAATCGTTGCGAACTCCTTGGGCAACGGGCTGAACGTCCTGCGCAGCCAGGTTAGTCCCAATTAGCGCGATTATCACTAACAGACCGTGACGAATATTTTTAACTGGCCGCATGAACATTCCTCGAACTCGGGTTATGGGTAAGAACTAGTCAACGTCAGAGTCTGCCTATCTCAGCAAATACAGGCAAGAGTAATGCTGCGCCTGTGTGTGTCAGGTGATTGGAATCCGAATAGTAAGGTCGCCCAAATTCATCGCTGACTCGACACACGCTAGCTGAGTTTTCTGCACAAAAATAGACGAGACTGGGAAAGCGGATGAAAGACTCGTAGCGATCTGCAATCGCCTGAATTTGATCGATGGTATCGACGTCCAACACACGCTCAGCCGCGAGCGTCAATTCATGTGTATTGCGATAATCGTCAAGCAATCGCGCGGGGACATTAAACGCGTATTTGGGCACGGGATCGAGAAAGACCACGTTCATTCCTGCGTCTGCTGCTTGTCGAGCAAGCTCCGCCAGTGCTTCAGGCCTGACTTCATTGTCCATTGAGTGAGCAACGATAGTTTCGATACCGAAGCGTGCCGCTTCCTCTACGATTACCGAGACTGGATAGTCTTCGGCAACAGCCTTGTTCTCGCTCATCAGGCGCAGACTAATATCGCTATCAGCCAGGTAGGAAGCCAAAGTGTGCTTGATAGCATCCGCATGGCTGTCACCAACGAGCAATACCTGTCGCTCCGTACCATTGAGCAAGTCGCCAATCAGACAACTGCGTTCACTCGTTCTGGGCGATTCCGTTGATGCCGCGCAGCGAAACTCATCTCGATCGTTTAGCGCATTGGACATATTCCAGAGCACAGGATCGACGATCTGTTGCGAAAGCCTGACTACCGGGCTGGCAATAGCAACGGTCGTTACACAGAAAACTGATGCCGTCGCGAGAAGCTGCCGAACGCCCATGGAATGACGCGTACGTAATTCAATAATGTGATAACAGAACCAGGTCAGCAGTGCAGTGAGCGCGACAGCCAACAAAGAACTGACAATGCCATCAGACGTCAGATCGGTTCCACCGAAAGGTGAATACATGACAAACACGATTACCGGAAAGTGAATCAGGTAGATTGAGTAGGAGTACTTGCCTATGCTTACCAGCGATTTCGACAAGGCAGAATCTTCTGAACCGGTTGAAAATCCCAGGACGATTGCAGCGACAGTTAACACAATCACCGCCAGCGTTGCTGGAAACGTATAGTCTCTGGCAACTGACGGCGCAAGCAAAACAATCAACAGCAGCAGGACAACAGAAGATAAACCCAGTAAACCTCGATGAGGAATGCGCCGTCCTTCAAGTCTCACCATAAGCTGTGCAGCATAATAGCCAGCCAGAAATTCCCAAAGCCGTCCTGGCAATAAATAGAATGCTGAGTCGGGATCGATGACGGTCAACAAGGCGTACTCGGCCGCTGAGCCCAGTGCCAAGATCAAAAGTAAAACCGACGAGCGTCTGGCGATAAACAACAGGAAGGGGAACAGCAGATAAAACTGCACCTCCACGCCGAGAGACCACAGATTGAGTAGCGGACGAAGATTAGTGTGATCAAAGTAGGACGTATCCAGCCAATAACCAATATTCGGCAAAAAGAATGCCGCCCAAATACTCTGCTTCATCACCATCTGAATCTCATGGGGAAGGAGCAGGAAGAAGCTTATGACGGCAGCAAAGATAATCGTTGCGTAGTAGGCAGGCAAAATCCTGGCCATGCGCCGAAGAAAGTAATCAATCAATTCAGAACTGCTACTGATATGGCCGTAGAGTTTCGCCATCAGAAATCCGCTGATGACAAAGAACACATCTACCCCCAGAAAGCCATTGTGGAAACCGACGACTTCGAGGTGAAAAAGGAACACCAGCGCGATGGAGAGTGCACGGAGTTTTTCAATGTGCAGAATTCTGTCGTTCACGCATCAGGTCTCAGTGAAAGTTACTGAGCAGAGACTTCCAGTTTTTGACGGTGAATGCAACGCATGGGACGTCGGCAGTCGCTACCGGCGTCAGAGAGAGCAGGGTCGGGAAAAGCGGATCGAAGCCTCTATCATGGTTTCTTACACCTGACCAAGAGGCTACTTAGTTATGCCTGCATGGCAACAGGAGATGCGCTAATGGCCGAGCTGATGAAGCTGCCGAGCTTGTTCTCGTCTTCGGCGGCCATCTCGTCGAACTGGCAGTGCACGAGAGATGCATCTTCGTCTTCGCTGTAGTTCATGCCAGTAAGCTGTGCACTGGAGTGCAGAACAAAATCTTCGGACAGAGCAATTTGACAGGCTTCCAGTATTTCCAGGTTTTTCAATCGCTCAGACTGATCACCTAGCACTCGAATCTGAGCACCCGATACCGAGATATCAACCAGCTTGCCTTCCAGTTTGAATCCCATGGCCAGATGTAAAGTAGCAGCCAGTTGGTCCGCTCTTGATTCGACATTGACACGTTCACTATTACGCAATTGTGTACAACGCACCTCATAAGGCAGGTCAACGTGACGGGCCGAACGCAGGATACCGTTGTCATCTGCAACTTCGCCAGCCGCCACTTTGGATTGAAAGAGGATGGACACACCGCCACCCTGCGCGCGAAACAGCACTGGTTGATTGACATCTCGGTCTTCGGAGGGGATTTCACGATCCAGCGTGAAGGTGCCCTCATCGGCGTTCACAGATTGCAAGCCAATCGGATTTGAGCTCACCTTTTTGCCGCTAACCAGCATGTAGGTGAAACGCCAGCGCTTGTCGATGGCCAGGCGGAGCAATTGAATAATCTGAAGTCGATGAATGAATTTCTCGACGCTGAAGTCTAGTGCTGTCATGGCAATTCCGGGTTTTTCCTGTCGCCGCTACTATTGAACGACGCATTGCTGAGATTTCTTTATTTCTCGGCCGTCAGAAGAATTCCTACGGGCCTGTTCGCGTGATTTTCTCCCGGGGAAACGGGATTTCGTCCCGAAATCTCTTCTGGAAGCACCAGACATAACGAAATTGCCACAGTCTTGGATCAAGAAGCGTCAGAATTGAAGGCCGCGCTGCTGTGTTCAGCGATATAGGATTTGAAATCTTCGGGCCAGAGTTCGATCTCGAACTCGAAACGCCGCCTGTCACCGCTGTACAAGGCACGCGTGGCTTCTTCAAAGCCGCCCAGATTTCCGCCTACTCCGTACATGAAGTTATAGATCGCGGATTGCGCAGCACGTGCCGCATCAGTGGGCTCTTCCTGTTTCCGCGCCTTCTCAACTAATTTACGCAAAACGACCGACGCACCGCCGGGTTGGCGGGATAACCACTCCCAATGCCGGGGTAGTAAAGTCACCTCTTTACCCACTACACCCAACTTGGGTCGCCCTCTTCCGCGAGGCTTCTCATCTACTGGTTCAATGTCGATCGCTTGGGCGATGTCGGAATAACGAGCCCGAATTTCTTCTTCGGAGCCCTGATAATCCACATCCAGTGGTGCACCAGACTTCACCTCGAACACCAATAACTGCTGTTGCTCCGCATCCAGTCTGGCATCATCTTGAGGCAGCGCCGCAAGTGCCAGCGCGATATCCAGCTTGCTGCCCCTGGCAATCCTGTTTTCACCCTGAAAGGCGACCAGTTCCTGATTTTCACTCATAGCCTGCTATTCCTTTACTCATCAAAATGCCGCCGGGCGGCAGCCCTGCCAAAACGGCCTTGTTAGACAATTGCTTCAATGAATTCACTGCGTGCGATAGCCAGACCAAGCAAGGCCAGGGCGACGATGATCTTGCCTATCCAGAGCAGCACCCGGCCGTTACCTGAGAGTCGATCAGCGCTCCTGGAGAGCGGTAGATACACATAGCGGTAGCGGTGATCGTTCATTTTGCTAAGTCTCTGCTCTTGTCTGATCTTCGGCACCAATTAGCCCACTATCTCAGAGTATGACTATTGATCTCACTATTTATACCTTGGTATAAATATTTATGGCTATTATTACCTTGGTTTTAATAAAGTACAAGCCTTAAATGACGCCGCTGCGGGAAATGGCCAATCCAACCAGGCTGATCACGACAATAATCTTGGCAACACCCAGCAGAAACTGGCCTCTCGTGGACAGACGCTCTACGAAGTGCTGTAAGGGTTGGTAGACGAAATGATATCTGTGCTGACTCATTGTGTGCTCCTTACTGGTTATTTGCTTAGTCCTTACTTATTACCTGCCAGCGCCTCTCTACGCTCTGCGCTTGTTGCAGGTGGTGAAGGTGTGAAGGTGTATAGGTTCTCAATCGACATTGAGCGCAATCCTATGCCCTTCAGCCGGAGCGCGTAACACGCTTTCAATGAGCACACGAGCAAGCTCAGCGAATGGCGAAAATGTCTGGAATCTCACGCCGTCGACAAAAACCGAGCCTCAGCGCGCATTCACCGAGTTCGCGTCCACCGCCGGGAATCCAGCGCTACACTGGCGCCATCAAATCGTGGGTAAACCATTTGGGAGAAGATCATGGGTGATTGGGGCAATAAAGACGGCCGTAAAACTACCGCATATATATTGTTAGGTATCGCTGCCTATATTGGCCTGGCCAATTTGGGTGTGCTCGACTTCTTTGGCATTCGAGAAGTCGTTCGCTGGGTATTGCGAAACATATGGGAGTTGTTTCCAACTGCCATCCTGATGCTTGGCTTGTACTGGCTGAGCAAATCCGGCTCCAGAGAACGATCGCTGGTTCCCTGGTTTGTTACCGGGGTTGGCGCCATCATGCTGATTGCCCAATTCGATTTGTTCGGACTCTCTTTCGGGGACCTGTTCGTTCCGCTGTGGCTGGCGGTGATCGCCTTTTTTATACTCAACCCAAGAGAGCTCCTGCCCAAGCGCTTCAATACCACCAGTGAGCAATTGGAAGATGGCGACGACGCCGTCAATCTGGTCGCGTTTATGGGTGGTGGTGATCTGCACTATGAGTCAGACTCTCTTCAAGGTGGTGAAATCATCGCCATCATGGGCGGCTATCAGCTAGACTTCCGTGATGCCGACATGGCAGATGATTCGATGGCCATCAATCTGGTTTGCTTCATGGGCGGTGTTGAGATAACCGTACCCGCCCACTGGGAAGTGGTGAAAGAAGGTGCCGTTTGCATCATGGGTGGCTTTAGCGTCAAAGCCGTGTGCCGTGCTGAAGACCTGGATCTACCACGCAAGAAACTGATTATCCGTGGAATCGCGTTAATGGGTGGAGGCGAAATAAAGAACTAGGGAACTGCCCCTTGGCTCCTTGGCGCTGACACGTTATGCATCCGCTGTTTAATTCTCCTCTAAGACTCTCAGGCCTCATCCTGGTCTGGCTGCTGTTTGCAACCGGTGCCAGCTGGGTGCTCAGCCAGGCCATCGCCGCAGAGTTCACCGACAGCTTCTTGCTCTTCACGCCACTTTATTTTCTGGCATCGATTTTTATCCTGCCTGTTTACTATGTCTGCCGTGGCTTACCGCTAAACGACACCTCGGTGTTGATGCTGTTAGCAAGCCATGGCCTGACGCTGCTGCTCCTGGTCAGTTTGTGGTCTGTGCTGGGCAATTCCTACGCTGGCTGGTTGAACGGCCTGACAGAATCGACCTATTGGACTGAGCACTACCTCGATGCATCTCTTCTCAACTACGGCATTCTGTCTTTGCTCTTTGCTGTTTTGGTACTGATGCATTATTTGTTTTTCACACTCGACAGAGCGCGATTGCTTCAAGAGGCCGCCTTGAAGCAGAAGCTGCTGGTGAGCGAAGCAGAACTGCAAACCCTGCGTGCCACTGTGCATCCACATTTTCTGTTCAATTCTCTGAATACACTCGCGAATGTGACTCTGACCGACGGCGAGAAGGCTCACCGTCTTTGTCGATTGCTCGCAGATTTCCTCCGTTACAGCGTGGCGTACGGCAAACAAACTTCCGTCTCGTTGCGTGATGAGTTGGAGCACGTACAGAACTACCTGGGCATCGAGCGCGAGCGATTCGGCGATCGTCTGGGCACGAGTTTCGACATCGACGATTCTGTATTGAGCGTGGAGCTACCACCGCTGATTTTGTTTCCGGTGATAGAAAACGCTATCAAACACGGCATCGACAGCCTGATCGAAGGCGGCACACTGCAGATCGAAGCTCGCAAGCAAGGTAATAATCTGCATGTCAAAGTGAGCAACCCACTGGACGAGCTGGGACAGAAAGCACGCGGCACAGGCCACGGCCTGGTCTCTCTGGAACGTAGATTGAAAAATCGCTATGGTGAGCGCAGCAGAATTCAACGCAGCAAGGAACCCGGTAGCTTCTCTGTTTCGCTCTACATTCCCTTATCAGTAGCTGACGATGAGTCGTCGTCCAAAGACAACGAGATTACGGATTCATGAGTTCGGACACCCACACAGACCCAGGAAGCATCACCGCAATTGTCGTCGATGACGAGCCCCATGCACGAGACGGCCTCAACGCCATGCTTGAGAACCATGCCCAGCTGCAGGTACTAAGCCTGTGCGAGAACGGACTGGCAGCAGTGAAAGCTGTAAACACGCTCAAACCCCAGCTGATGTTTCTCGACATCCAGATGCCGAAACTCGACGGTTTCGATGTGCTCGAGTTGTTAGGGCCAGACGCACCCTGCGTTATATTCGTGACTGCTTTCGATGACTATGCTGTCCGCGCCTTCGAAGCCAATGCCATCGACTATCTGTTGAAACCCGTAGACCCCGATCGACTGACCAAGGCCATCGATAAAGCTCTGCAAAAGCTTCAGAACTCAAACGAAATTCAACAACGACATGCGGCACTGCAGGATGCAGTAAGGGAAGATGAAATACTGCAGCGCATCCTGGTCAGGGATGGCAGCGATGTTCACGTACTGCCGGTTGACGCCGTTGCCTATATCGAAGCAGCCGACGACTACGTAGCAATCCATACGGAAGACGCGACTCATATCAAGCTGGACAGGCTGGGCAAGCTCGAAGAGAAATTGGATCCACGACAATTCTGTCGTATTCACCGTTCCTGCCTGCTGAATATCAGCTATCTCGCACGCATCGAAAGCGAGACTAAAGACACTCGCATCGCCATTCTTAATTCGGGCAAAGAGCTACCTATTAGCCGCAGCGGTTACGCGAATCTTAAGACTTTACTCTAAGCTCTTCCCAAATGGTGACGGATCTGGCGCATCAGTTATCAGGCATCGATTGTTCAGACGCCTCGATTACTCATTCCCAAGAAACACACTCTTGCCACCAACATAGTCAGGTGCAGGACCTTGCCAAAAATCTGGTATGTCATTAATGCGGCCTGCCCAGGCACCGAGAGGTGGGAGTTTGTGACTGGTATAGCTCACACCCGCACCGCCACCATTACCTTGTGTCACACTCTCTGCCGTGAATGAGTGATAGTGATAGCCATAGACGCCGTGTTCGTGACCGCCAAATTCATCCAAAGGAATAGTCGCGCCTGCACTACTCTCATCACCAGCCTGATAGATTCCGTATCCAGCAACGCCGTCGAATCCCATACTGATTACTGGGGGATGTTCACGGCCCACATAGTCGCGGGCGTTATACAAATGCAAGCCAGCGCCCGTACCACTATGTGCGTCAGCGTGGTAGTGCACTCCCAGGCCTCGACCGGAATGCATACCCTGAGCAGACAGTTCGGCATCCTGTTGTGCAAACTGCAAGCGGTTATTGAAAGAAGGATAGATCACCACCCCATCCACAGCGATCCCGGTTGCTGATACTGAAGCATAGCTGTGATGATCAAAAGTGGTCTGACCAACATCTGACGCAAGATCATTGACCATAGTGTTCTCACCCAAACTACTCACCCGTCCATAGTCACGCAGGGGAATCTTGGTCAGATAGGCTTCGCGATGATAACTCCGTGTGACCGCCTGATCCTCGTAGCTGCCCGTGAGCCCGTCGCCAGGTGGTCGAGGAACATCCCAGAGTAAAGCCATTGCATCGGGGATACCGTAGCCAGCGATCACCATGAACGGGTGATGTTCGCCTTCGCTATCGGTCGCATTGGTGAAATACACATAAGGAACTGTATTCTGCCCCACCACGCCATCAGTAGAGTCTGATGCTGTTAACACCCGTGACAGCATCCCTTCCCGGAATGCCAGGTAGAAATCTTTCGGATAACGTAACTGTGCTCCTTCATTGAGCAGGGATTGCTCAATGGTGTCGAGCATGATCGCTGCGGCATTTGATGTGAGCGAGCTAACGCCCGCTTCCACTACTTGATCTGAATATTCGGAAGTGACTTGTTGCGGGGTTGATGCAACCGAATCATTGACCAATTTAACTTCCGGCGTTACTTCCGGATTGCCAACCCGGCTGTTGCCTTGTGGGTTGAAGTCAAAGGGGATACTCAAGTCCACTCCGGCAGCGTAGAGTGTCAAATCAGTGCCACTGCTTGCTTGCAAAGTAAGCTGAGCATCTACGACGTGCAGCTCTCTCTGCTCCCAGGCTGACTCTACAATGAAACCGGCGGACCCAGAGTCATATTGCTTGCGACCCACTGCAACGAGGCGAGCCGGAGCGCTACCTGACAGTTCAAACAGCAAATACGCAGCTGTCGATTGTTCGAAGCTACCGCTACGAATATCTCTTAGTACAAGCTCCCCGGTACTGCTGTTCCAATCCAATGCGTAGTTGCTGTGCATGACCGAATGGATTCGATAGCCGCCACCCTCCTCTTCCAGAAACTGAAACAAGGAGCGCAGTTGCATCTGTTCGCTGATGTCTGTCTGTGCAGCCAAACCGGATTCCAGAAGCAAGGCTGATTCGATTTGGTTACCGGTCTGTGCTATGCGCAGCACATCATCACTCTCCGCTGGCCCAAATGAAAAGCGCAACAGGTCGCTGGCTTCGGTGTTGATTTCGCTCCAACTCACGGGCCGAGTCAGCTCCAGCACATCGGCGATCGGAGCTGGTGCATAAAAAACACTTCCAACTTGTGCTTCAGTGCTAATAGTGAACGTACCCGGTGTGGCGCTGTAGACCAGAACATCCGAGCCAGTTTTCCGGTAAGCAAGATAGATATCGAGTCTCGCCGTCAGTCCGAGCACGCCGGAGAAAATTTCCAGATTCTGCTCTGACTCCAGTGTCACTCCACCGCGTGCTGGTGCCAAGTTTGCTGGGTTGCCATCCCAACTATCGAAACCTCCTCCCGCGTTCTGCATGTAGAAAGCATCACCAGTTGCAATAACGACAAACAAATCTGCGCTGAGTCCAACATCTGGCGCTGCTGGCAAGATGGAACCCGAGAGAGCGATCGACTCACTGCTGCTGGCTGTTGCGGAAAGGGTTTGGCTCGCACCAACTCGCATCGACAGGCTAAAACTGGACGGCGGCTGACTACCATCCGTGGCGGCAGCTGAGAGTGTGAATTGACCACTTTGCCCCCAGAGTGAAGACATTGAAAAATACAGACCCAGAAACAACCAGGCGCGCGGCCTTATAAAGGTGCTGAACGAGAACAGAGAGTCGCTCATAGTTTGTGAATTGCCTCTTATGTACGATTTGTCGCCATGGCAGCTTTCTTCGATTTGTGAACTGCCGTTCTCAAGAAAGGGTGCGTTAGTGGCTCTTATGTTTTTACGGACCAGAATCCTGGATCATTCGATCGCAGCAGGGATGACAAACCCGTTAAAGCAACTATACTGAGCAGTCACCATCGCGCGTATGGCTGCGTCTTTGAATAGTCATACCGAAGGAACTCACAATAACAAAACTGGAACAATCATGTCTTTATCCTCGCTCACTCTGCACCCGGTCTTGCGTAAGACTATCGCCCTGTTGTCTTTACCCTTGCTACTGACTTGTGCCAGTCAGGCCCAGGCGCAATGGGAAAACATGAGTATTCCCGATCCGATACCAGCAAGCGAGCTGCCATCGGACATTGACCTCACGTCACTCGCTCGTCTGCCTCAGGTACAACGTGACGAGTTGGACGATGCAGGTAAACGCGCCTTCGATACTTATGTTAGTCCTGGCACTGGCTATGAAACCGGTTTACGTGGCCCAGTTGGCATGTGGATGCATAGCCCCGCCCTGGCCGAAGCAGTGTTCGATGTGCGCCAGCGTGTTCGTTATGGCACTGACAAAGACCAGCGAATAACCGAGCTGATCATTCTCAGTACCGCGCGAGAAATTAGCAACCAGTATGAATGGAGCGCCCATGAGCCTCTTGGCCGAGCTGCTGGCCTGGAAGAGGAAATCATGGAGTTCATCAAGTGGCGGGGACCGATGGAGGAAGCGGAGAGCATTGCAGGATTCGGGCACACTGAACAAACATTGGTGCAATTCGTTCGTGAGCTGGTTGGAGATCGAGACCTGAGTTCCGAAACCTTCGCCGAATTGCATGCCATCTATGGTGACGAAGGTGTCACCGACATTGTCGGCCTGATCGGCTACTACAACTTTGTTGCGATTACGCTCGATGCTTTTGACTTGCAGCGCACACCTGATAGCGCGCTCTTGTTACCAATTCTCGATGAGTAGCTTGCCACCGCAAGCTGTGGCGATAGCGAACCTATTTCGCGAATAACTGGGATTCAATATCGCGGAAGGCCTTAAACTCCAGCGCATTGCCTGACGGGTCCGTAAAAAACATCGTGCCTTGCTCACCGGGCTCGCCCGCGAAACGGATGTAGGGCTCGATGACGAATTCGTCAATAAAAGTCTGCACGGACTCGGCTAGCGCATTCCAGTCATCGAAATTCAACACCACTCCGAAGTGTGGAACGGGCACACCGTGGCCGTCGACGCCATTCTTGATAGAAGCGACACTCCCATCCTTGCCCAAGCTCGGATTGAGATGGGTAACCAACTGATGACCGAAGAGGTCGAAATCAATCCACTCAGTCGAGCTTCGCCCTTCAGGCAAACCCATCTTGACTCCATAGAAGTCTCGCGCCTCATCGATGTCGCGTACCTGAATCGCAAGATGAAATGGTGTCAGCTGCATAAGTAAATTCCTGTCTTTGAGTGTGTCAAATATACACGTACACCCCGCTCCAGACTACTCTGTGGACAAGGCGTCTACTTGTGTATAGGCTCTCAAGTGCCTGATTTGAAAGGCGACTACTTTTTTGCAACATGCAATTCGAAACAGTAGAGTTGCAAAGCACTCAGATCAGAAAAGACACAACAAAAAGAATTTCGCGTATGTCCAGTCCGTTCAGAATTCGCTCCATATGGACCAAGGTCTTCGGCCTTACTGCTCTGCTGGTTACCGTGATGCTCGTTGCGGCCAGTGTTGCGTTCGTCATTTCTTACTACAAAGTAAACGACGTAAGAATTCGCGTGTCTCATCTTGCTCATGTCATCCTTCCTTTGACCAGGTCAGCTGCGAATATCGATTCGTTTTCTCTGGAAGAAGAAATTCATTTGGAGCGCGCGTTTAGGCGTTGGTCGATTCGATCGACAGATGACGCAGTATTTCTTGAGGAGCTGGAGCGCTTCGAAGAGTTTGAGGCTCAGGTTTTGCAAGAACTTGAAGTGGCCTCGGGTTTAATTGACTCAACGCTTGCTGATCCGGAATGGCTGACATCAAGAGATGCCATCGAGTTTGGCCGCATCGCCTTGTTACTTGAGAATATAGAAAAAGAACACGGTGAGTTTTACGCACACGCGCGATCCATTATTGCCAGCCTCGGTACGAGAGAACCAGAAGCAATTGAGCAAGACATTCTCCTGCTGGAGGCAGAAGAAGATCATCTCGACGAAGAGCTCTATGAACTGTTGTTGAGTCTTGAACAGCTCAATATAACGCAGGCCGAGGAGATCGAAGCTGCAGAGACGATGATCATGCGCATCTATCTGCAGAATTTTGTGCTCACTTTCATTGTCTTCACCCTTGGCATTATTTTCTCAGCGACCATCACCACGCGACTGGTAAAACCTGTGCGTGATTTGAAAACCAAATCTGAAGAAATTACCCGTGGCAACCTCGACGTACAAGTCGAACCTCGGACTGAAGACGAAGTTGGACAGCTCGCGTCGACTTTTAACCACATGGCACGCGAGCTTCGTGTGAATCACGAGGTAAAAGAACTGTTCGGCAAGTATGTCGATCCACGTATTGTCGACTCGCTACTGGTTGAGAACACCTCATTGACCGGCCTGGAAGGGAACAAGCAGGAGATGACGGTGTTCTTTTCAGACGTAAAGGGTTTCAGTGCCATGTCTGAGCTGTTAACACCAGTGGGTCTGGTGCGCCTGATCAATCGCTACTTCAGCATCATGGCCGAGCCGATCATCGCAGAGAAGGGTGTGATCGATAAATATGTGGGCGACTGCATTATGGCCTTTTGGGGCCCCCCTTTCACCGGTGAAGAAAACCATGCAGCGCTCGCCTGCGAGGCGGCATTGGCACAATACGAACAACTGAACAAGTTGAAAGCAGCGCTCCCGGAGATACTTGGCTTCCGCAAAGGATTGCCCGACATTCAAGTTCGCGTGGGCCTGGCAACGGGAGAAGTGTTATCGGGAAACATCGGCTCCGAGAACGCCAAGTCCTATACCGTCATGGGTGACACGGTCAACATCGCCTCCCGATTGGAAAGCCTGAATAAACAATACAAGACAAGGATACTTATTAACGAACTCACCAGAGTTAGGATTGGCGACAAGTTTGAAGTCAGAGAAGTCGACAGCGTCACGGTCGCCGGCAAGGATGAGTCGACAACAATCTACGAATTATTTGGCTTAACAGACTCCGTTGAGTCGCAGCGTACGGAGTTGTTCAGAATCTACGAAACGGGACTCGGCTCGTATCGTGAACAAGACTGGGACAAAGCCGAACGATTGTTCGGTGAATGCTTGAGCATTAACTCAGAAGATGGACCCAGCCTGTTAATGCTGGAACGTATCAAAGAACTCAAAGAAAATTCACCTGGCGCTGACTGGGATGGCATTTGGAATTTCACTATCAAGTGAAAATTCTGTTTTGCGTTCGCTGAACTCTCAATAGCTGCCAATCAACTAGAATCTTTCAGTTCTGAAACTGACTGTCCAAAACAAAACCCTGCTTGTTCAGGATTTGCTTCCGCGTGAATTCCACGAAAGTCCCGATGTCACTATTGAAATCGTGGTAGATATCGCTCTGGATGTCCCGCTTCTCGGTGTCTTCAAGCCATAGAACCGGCTTAGCAATCGCTTGTGACTGATTTGTCACAATAATTTCAAAAAACAGTAGGTCCTTAGCATCCAAATTCGTTAGGATGATAAGCAATAATAAGGATAAATAATAAAAATAAGATAACCACGTGCATATGGGTAAACTGCTCATAAATGTTTGCGCCTGCCCAGCGCAAAGCAACAATGCCCCTCGCTCCGCGTTCGCGGCTACTGAAACACGATCAAGCATCCCACGATTTTTTTGGCTATTGCTTGCCTTAGTGTTTGTGTTGCCATTCGATGTTTCACAAGCACAAGATTCTGCTGACGCTCCAGACACAAGCACTACTCCCAATAATCCCAAGGTGCTCATCATCAATGGCTCCTGGAACGCTGGTGCCTGGGATCTCGAAGTAACGTCAGGCATCGTCAATGCGATCCGCCAAGGGCAGTTCCCTAACGCCGAAGTCTCGATTCAATACCTGGGCCTTAGCACCTTGATGGAATCTGAGAATTCCAGAGTGTTGATGTACCTCACGCGCGCAATCATCCGCGGCATGGTCGAGGCTCAGGACATCGACATGATAGTTTCGATAGCCGCCTCTGCGGGAGACCTCACGCTGGATCTCACGGTTGGAGAAGAAGTCCCCAAACTCCTGTTATTACCAAGCAGAGCAGCGATTGAAGCGGCGCACGGCAGAACGGACGTCGCAGTCGTAGAGTCTGCCGCCGCCGGAGCCATCGAATCAACCATCGAACAAATTCTTGCTCTTCGGCCGCAGACGGAAACAATCCATATTCTGGGCGGCTCAAATGCAGACAATCTCATCTATGTGCAACTCACCCGCCAGATAATGCAGCTATTTGACGACCGGATAGATTTTCATTTTCACTTGGGGGAACACCCGGATGAGATGGGTGAGAAACTGTCCAGTCTCGGAGACTCTGATTCAATCCTGGCCTTACCCATCAGTAGCTACACTGCAGAAGATGGCGAATTAGTGACACTTGGCCCTACAGCGTACCAAACAATGCTGGAGACTTTGCCCCATCCAGTGTTCGGGATGTATGACACATTTGTAGGCATCGGTCTGACTGGCGGCCGGGTGTCGAGCACACTTGGTTATTCACGTACAGTAGCAGAGCTTCTCGAGCAGCGCCTACTGACCGGTGAATGGCCTCGCTTTCTCACCCCAGGCGAATCCGACATTGTTTATGACTGGAATAAGGTGAACAGTTTTAATTTGAATCTGAATCGACTCAATGAACCGTATTCGCTGATCAACGAACCAACCACTCTTTTCGATACCAATCCGATTCTAGTCATAGTCAGTGTGAACGTGTTGGTCTTGCTGGTTGCACTCATCTGTATCATGGCATTGATGTTGGATCGATCGCGTAAGGCAGCGCGCAGCATCGCCGCCAGTGAGAAGTTAGCCAGAGAAAACGAAGAACGCTACAAGCTCCTCGCGACCAATACAGTGGACGTCATCTGGACCTGGGACATTAATACGCGCAGAGTGATTTACTGTAGCCCCGCTATCGAGAAACTGAGTGGCTTTACTCCGGAAGAGATCATGGAGATGCGCATCGACCAGATCTTTACACCGGAGTCTGCCGAACACTGCTTGACGTTTTATGCCGATGTTAAAAACCCACGCAACGAACTGATTGAAATCGAGCACTACACCAAGTCCGGCGACACTATCTGGTGTGAGCTCGCCGCGCACCCCATTAACGACGACAGCCCTAATCTCTGGGTAGGCGCGACTCGCGATATTTCTCAGCGAAAACGTAGTGAGGAACACCATGCCAAGCTTGAAGCGTCTGTTCGCCAGAATCAGAAGTTCGAATCTCTGGGCACTCTTGCCGGCGGTATCGCTCACGACTTCAACAATATTCTCACCGTCATGGTTGGCCTGGTTGAAATGCTCGGCAAGCGCAAGAATCAGGAAACTGATGTCGACGGCATTGTTGCCAAGCTGGGCAGGTCAACCGATCAAGCCACCAGACTGGTTCAGCGCATTCTCACCTTCAGTCGTCAAAAAGAGGGTGTGAAAGCGGTGCTCGACATGGCGGAACTCACCAGGGAATGTGCTGAATTCCTCGAAACTGGTGTGCCTCCCCAAGTGACTCTGACGAAAAAAATTCCAGAAGCGAACATGGCTATCTGCGCTGATAAAACGCAGGTCGAACAAATCATTCTCAATATCATTACTAACGCGATTGAGGCACTGGGCGACTCTGGAGGCAATATTTCAATTGCCCTGACGGGACACACAGCTCACAACACAACTGAAATGAAGCACGGCGTACTCAAGCCTGGTCTCTACGCGAAGCTCAGTATTGTTGATAACGGCTCAGGCATTCCTGAAGACCAGATGGAAAAAATATTCGATCCATTCCATAGCAGCAAAGAGTTGGGCAATGGCATGGGCCTGGCCATCGTACGCAGCATCATCATTGAACATGAAGGCGCAATTGGCCTCGAATCAACAGCAGGCCGGGGAACAACGTTTGATGTTTACCTGCCCCTGACGAGTTCCGCACTGGAAACGGAGGCTCCTTCGACTGCTGTAGAAACAGGCACGGAAAGCCTCAAGATTCTGGTCATTGACGATCAAGAGAATGTACTCGAGGTTGCTGAGATGTTGTTGGAGAACCTCGGCCACCAGTGTGTCGCGATTTCAGATCCTATAGTCGCCTTCGATTACATCAAACAGCACCATGAAGAATTGGACATGGTCATCACTGACTACTCCATGCCGAAACTGAACGGCATTCAAATCGTTAAATTCTGCCAGAAGCACTACCCTAACCTGCCGGCTATTCTCAGCACAGGTTACGGTGAAACCATGTCACTCGTGGAAAATGCCGCACGCGACTCTCGTGATGGCAAAATGAAGGTTCTCAAGAAACCCTACAGCTATACCGATCTTCGCAATGCAATCGAAGAAGTCTCTGCGGCGACCGCAACGCTGCATTAGTGTCACGAGCTAACTGCACGATCTCCAGCGTTCGTGCATCTGGCCGCTCTCTTAATCTCTCTCTTAATCTCATTCTCGATCTCGCTCCCTACTCCACTTAGCACAGTGTAAGAAGTCCAGTTAAGTAAAATGACAATTCTGTCGTAATTCTCAGGAGTAATAGTCGTGGTTTTTCAATAAGTAACCAGGCTTTGATAAGAAAATCGGCCTCGACGGCAGGCGCCGCGCGGGGTCGCCTCAATTTTTGTGGGAGATAGGATCGAGTATGTTGGATCCGGTATCACTCTATTTTTCGACTGTTCTCGTCTCCTTGACGGCGGGACTGGTCACCTATTTATTCGGCCGAAAGTACCCAGAATTCCGCTCAGTTAAAGACTGGGGCATAGCAACTCTGGTGATTTCAATAGGCACAGCCCTGGTTTTTGCACGCCCAATTATCCAGAGCGACTATGTGATCCTGGCCTCCAACGCAATGATTGTTGCGGGCATGGTTCTCACCCTGCGGACATTCAAATTCTATCGACGTGAGTCCACTAAAGACCCTGTGAGTCTGGCGCTTATTGCGACAGCGATCCTGATGAGTCTGGCGTGGCAGAACGGTTATGCATCCGAAGGCTTGCGCAGCGCAACAGTTACTGCAGCGATCTCGATTACTTTGTGGCGTATTGTGTGGCTTTTCGCCTCCAAACCTTTGCCACAGGCAAGGACTGCACAACGTGCTCTGATCTTTACTTACAGCATGTACGCACTGCTTAACTCGCTGCGTACGATAGCTGCCTTTGCTGGTTCGACTTCAAATGTGCTCGATCCAAGTCTGATCGAAACCATCTATGTCTCGGGTAATACCATACTGTGGATCAGCGCAACGCTCTGCGTCATCTGGATGGTTGTCGAACGGCAGCATGGCGAACTCAAAGACATGGCCATGGTTGATCCGTTGACCAAGGCAATGAACCGCAATGCCATGGTTAATGCATTCGAACAGGAACACGCCCGCGCCAGCCGCAGCAATGGAACCTTTGCATTACTGCTATTCGACATTGACTACTTCAAGCAATTCAATGACACCTATGGTCACCTGGTCGGCGACCAGGTACTTAGAAGTGTTGTCTCCAACTTAAAACCGATTGTCAGACAGAATGACAGTATCGGCCGTTATGGCGGTGAAGAATTCGCGGTACTGCTTTCTGAGGTAGACAAAGATATCGCATTGAAAGTGGCCGAGCGTGCCCGTCAGCGCTTTGAAGAACACGGTGTGCAGGTCGACCAGCGTTCACTGGAACTTACCGTAAGTTGCGGCGTGTCCTGCTATCCTGCTCACGGCAAGACCTGGGATGAACTCATCGCTGCTGCCGACAAGGCACTCTACAAGGCGAAGGAAGAAGGTCGCAACCAGATCATCTATGCTGGCGACCTACCTGCGGAAGAAATTGCTCTTGATATTGAGGGTGATCAGCAAGTTGTCCCAGCCTGAATAGCACTCAAACTGGAACGACCTATTGACTGAGATCGGCAGTGAGTACTTCTGCATTGCCCTCAAACTGCAGACTGACCGTTTTTCCATCTCTTTCAATATTCACCAGATTAGCCTGATCTGGCCAGACATCTCTCAAGGCGAGATTGACCACAGTCATTTGTGAGATGTCATCCTGCTGGGCGATCTCCTGATACACCCAAAGAAATTGGCCATCCATCTCCTCACCTACATAGTCGAGTTGCAATTCTTGTGAGTTTCCGGCCGAATCGCTTACTTCGATCGAGAAGCGATTCATGACATAGCTGCTGAACAGTTGTCGTGACTCCGCTGATTCCAGTAGCGTTTGTCTCGCACCGAAAATCACAGTTGCCGCGTGTTCTGCATCATGCACAAAGAAGCGATGCATCACTTCAATGTTATTGGTATTGGGATTAAACAGGATGCGCGTGACTGCCGTCTTCTGCTGATGTGCTGAAGCCAATGAGCCCAACAACAGCAAACAAAGCAGTAGCCCCGTGGAGCTGACTGCTTTGCGCCTTGTTGGTCGACTATTCTTCAGAGTCATAATCCTAAGAGTTTTACTCTTCTGAATCTTTTTCGTCATCATCGCTACGCAATTCTGTCTTGATGTCTTGCATAGTGTCACGATTGATCAGTCCACCACCGCCTTGTGACTTGAAGGACTCGATGCGTGAAGGAATGATGCGACGTGGATAATAGTTGTTCTCAATATTCACATCCGCAGTTTCCTGTAGCGGATCTACGATGATGCTTGCGATGTCTTTTTCGGCAACAACCAGTTTCTTGACCGCATGTGGAGAGCGACGCCAGATTTCAGCCGGGATTCTTAGCTCCTCGGTGCTTCCGTCGGTGAATTCCAGTTGCAGGATAATCGGCATCACCAGACCACCCTCGTTAGAAAATTCCAACAAGTAGTAGTTCTTGTCTTCTTCAATCGCACGATCGAGAACAGCGCGCTCCCAGTCTTCGAGACCCTCGAGAAAGCTGTTATAGCGATTACGCTCTACATTGGTGACAGTGAATTGATCATTGTCATCATAGAAGTCGCGGATATCAGGGTTGCGCTCAACCCACGTCTGTCTGCCTTCCTGGCGATTACGCTCGATATACACACTCGGTGGCAAGGACTTTTCGAATTCACGCTGACGTGCATAATCGATATCCGGGTTTTCAGTATCGATGCGCATCTCGTAAACCCGATTCAAGGCAATATCGACATGGTCAGTGGTATAGAACCAGCCGCGCCAGAACCAATCCAGATCGATACCCGATGCTTCTTCCATCGTGCGAAAGAAATCCGCAGGAGTCGGCCGTTTGAATGCCCACAGTCGCGAGTACTCCTTGAAGGCAAAGTCAAACAACTCACGCCCCATGATAGTTTCACGCAGGATATTCAACGCCGTCGCCGGCTTGGAGTAGGCATTCGGTCCCAGTCTCAGCACGCTGTCTGACTGCGTCATTACCGGCACCTGATTCGTCGACTCCATATAGTCGGTGATGTAACGGGGTTCCACGCCCCAGGGAATCTCGGCGTCCCACTCGCGCCCGGCAACAGCATCCAGATAGCTGTTGATTCCTTCATCCATCCAGGTCCACTGACGCTCGTCTGAGTTGACGATCATTGGATAATAGAAGTGTCCAATCTCATGAATGACAACGCCGATCATGAAACGCTTCTCTGCCAACGTATAAGTGCGACTGCCATCATCCTGAAGAGTCGTACGGGGGCCATTGAAACTGATCATGGGATATTCCATACCACCAACGAAGCCAACGTTCACGGACTGCGCAGTAGGATAGGGATAATCAAACGAAAAGCGACTGTAGACTTCCAGTGTGTGTACTACGATCTCGGTAGAGAAATCTGACCAAAGAGTGCCACCCTCTTTTGGGTAGAACGACATGGCCAGGACATTTTCCTGCTCCGCGCCAGGCTGTTGATGGCCACGTGCGTCCCAGATAAATTTGCGCGATGTCGACCAGGCAAAATCGCGCACGTTTTCCGCGCTGAATCGCCACGTTGCCGTGTCTTCGCTCCCTTCGCGTTCGTTCTCCAACGCTTCCTCGGGTGTCACGATATACACCGGTCGCACCGCCGTTTCGGCTTCTGCCAGGCGATCACGCTGCTCCCGTGTCAGCACTTGATTAGGGTTATCCAGTACGCCGGTTGAGGCGACGATGTGATCGGCTGGCACCGTAATCTCGACTTCATAGTCACCAAACTCAAGTGTAAATTCTCCTGAGCCCAGGAACTCCTTGTTGGTCCAGCCTTCGTAATCGGTGTAAGCGACCAGTCTTGGAAACCACTGTGAGAGGGCAAAGATATAATTTCCGCCTTCGCGTTCATCATCCGGAAAATGCTCATAGCCACCACGCGGGAACAGCACATCCCCGTTGACGATGTTGTAGGCAAAATCAATTCTCAGCTCGACTTCATCACCTGGCCCCAGCGGTTGCGCGAGGTCAACACGCATCAGGGTACCGACAACAGTATGGGGCAGACTGTTTTCACGGCTGTCGACAACTGCGTTGATCTTATGGCCCAGATCCGAATCCTGGTAATACTGCAGTGAGCGCAATTGGCCCAGACTGATGCGGGCGGGATCGTTGTCATCGGCATCGGGGCTGGCACCATTAAACGTGCCGCTCATCACAGCCATGGAATCGGAGCGAAAGCGATTCTGATCCAACTGAAACCAGAGATAGGTCAGTGTATCGGGGGAATTGTTGCGATAGGTAATCGTCTCTGACGCGGTAAGATACTGGTTATCTTCGTCCAGATTGACGCTGATGTTGTAGTCGACTTCCTGCTGCCAGTATTCGTGGCCCGGCGCACCCGCTGCGTTGCGGTAGGTGTTAGGCGTAGGCAGTACTTCTTCAAGTTGTCGAAATTTGTCTTCGAAATTCCCTTTGGTTTGCTGCACGCCCTGCGCAAACCCGTATTGCGTCGCTGCCATGAGAGTAATTACAGCGACTGCTCTCAGTTTCTTTGTCACGTCGGTGACCCCCTTTAGTCTATTCCAACAATCAGCTTTTGCTTGCGAAACGCAGGGCCAGGTTGAACGGACCCGCTGAGAATTCCGCCAAGAAGCGCATCATACCCTGTTTTTTAGAGAATGTTAGTCAGTCAGCAGCAGGCTACCAGTATGTTCGGCTCTTGTCGGGAGGAATGCTTAGAAGACGCAAACAAAAAGGGCCCAACCTTGCAGTTGAGCCCTTTTCAGAAGACCGAAATCTGGTCTGGAGCGACTACTCAGCGTCCTGAAACTCCACATGGATTTCCAGCTCGATGTCGTCACCGACACCGAAAGAAACCATGTTATCCAGGCCATGGTTAGAGCGCTGGAACGTCGTGCTGGCAGAGAAGCCCAGCGTATAACGACGAGTCAGGAAGTTACGGCCACCACCGTGAAAGTTGATAGTCATATCAACCGGCGCTGTGTTGCCCAACAGAGTCAGATCACCGCGAAAGATGAAAGTGTCTTCATCGACCGACTCAAGGAACTCAGTCGTGCGAAAAATCGCTTGTGGGAAATTCTCAACATCGAACCAGCTGCCACCGCGAAGATCTTCCTCGAAAGCCGGAAGATTCACGTCGATGGACGCAGTATTCACGATCACTTCCACGCTGGAGTTCTCGATGTTTTCAGGATCGAAATCCAGTGAAGCATCGAAGTCACCAAAGCGACCAATAAACGTGGAAAAGCCCAGGTGATTGATCTTGAAGATCAACGCTGCGTGGTCTTTATCCAGGGTATATCCTCCGCCACGAAGCTCAGCGACTTCGGTTTCGAATCCTGGAGTCAGGAGTCGATCACAGGACACCAGAAAACCGGCACTTAACAGCACCAGACTAATGTGGCGGTACTTCTTGAACATTTGCTTAAACATTTACTTAACCTAAAACTACCTAAAAACTTTGTCTGCTTGCCTGGTACCGGGTACTACTTCGGTCCTGCGTAGACATCAATCGCGATTTCAACGTCGTTAGGAATCGCAGAAGTATTCGCCCAGTAGCCCTGGCCGACACCGAAGTCCAGACGCTGAATAGTGACGCTACTGGTCAGATGAAAACGTGGCTGGCCGTCATACATCTCAACTTCAAATTCGAATGGGAAGCTGATTGGATGAGTCTGATCACGAATAGTCAGTGTGCCGTCAGCGACGAAGCTGTTCATGGACTGCAGCTCACAATTCTCGGCAGAGAAAGAAGCCGTTGGGAACTGGTCAACGTCGAACAATTCGATGTCGAGCAGATAGTCCAAAACCTCAGGTGAATCGACAGAGATGTCCGCAATTGGAATAGTCACTGTGAATTCACAAGCACCAGGGCGCATTGGATCGATATCGAAAGTCGCATCAATGTTTTTGAACTGACCTTCGTATGGAGTACCTTCATAGGAATACTTGAAGACAACTCGAGACTCGTTGTTATCGAGACCCCAGCTTGCTGCCTGCACAGAAGCTGCTGAGATCAACAGTAGCGACGCAAGAGCCGCACGGTAAAACATAGTTCGCATAGAACGTTTCTCCTGATAGTGAAATTAAGGCAGAGCCAGTGCGACCAACTGAGTTGGGCCACCGCTACCGCTCACGAACATGGCAATGTATTGAACGCCATCATGCTCGTAGGTCATTGGTTGTCCTGACTGGACATTAGGAAGATCAATCTCTGCAACGATCTCGCCTGTCGCCTTGTCATGGGCACGGAAAATTGGGCTGGCACCTGGGCCACCGCCACCTTCACCGGCGAACAACAGTGTCTTGGTGACAACCAGACCTGCGCGTGTTGGCACACCAGTTCGTGGGATATCAACACCTTCCAGTGCCGGGTTATTCAAGATGCGCTCTGGCGTATCCGCATTCGCCATCATCCAAACGTGGTCGCCGCTGTTCATGTCGATCGCGGTGATTCGGCCGTAAGGAGGCTTGACGATATCAAGGCCCTGAACCCGGGGAACACGCACACCGAAGGACTGACTGAAGTCGACGTCAGAATTCTCGTCTTTGGCAACAGACAGTGGTGATACCGCTGTGCGCGATGGAATATAGATGATGCCTGTTTCAGGATCGTGCGCAGCACCTTCCCAGTTAGCACCACCGGTTGCAGATGGCAGGCTCAAGGTACCGCGGGTACCGTCAGCGGCATCAGCCAGAGAAGGTGGTGAGTAAAGGCTTGGGCTCAATCGGAAACCAGCCACTGCTTCCAAAGCCTGTTCATACAGCTCTGGAGTGAAATCGATCAGATCGTCTTCGGTAAAACCCTGACGATCAAATGGCGCTGGACGAGTCACATAAGGCTGAGTTGGTGCATACCACTCACCAGGCACGTCTCCGGCAGGTACAGGGCGCTCTTCGATTGGCCAAACTGGCTCGCCAGTTTCACGGTCGAAGGTGTACACCCAGGATTGTTTAGTGACTTGCATAACGATCTTGCGACCATTTGGCAGATCCGCAACGACTGGAGCAGAAGGATTATCCCAGTCCCAGATATCATGGTGAATCAACTGATAGTGCCAGGCGCGCTCACCGGTCTTGATGTCTACCGCAACAAGCGCATTGGCGAAGAGATTGTCGCCAGGACGGTCACCACCGAAGCGGTCACCGGTCGCTGATTCTACTGGCAGGTAAACATGTCCCAGCTCGGGGTCTCCAGAGATCTGTGCCCAAACACCGGCGTTACCGGTGAATTCAACACCTGAGTCCAGCCAGGTTTCATAACCGACTTCGCCGCGCTCTGGAATTGTATGGAAAGTCCACAGATGCTCACCGGTGCGGGCATCGTAACCACGTACGTCACCAACAACATTGGTCTTGGAGCGTGGACGCATGCCAACGCGGTGGGCTGGTCCAACGACGACCACGTCGCTCATCACAAAAGGAGGCATTGAAGAACCGATATCAAGATCATCGTAGCCGTCGGCGAATGCATTACGCAGACCAACAAACATATCGACTACACCATTGTCACCGAATTCAGGATCAGGAATACCAGTCTTGGCATCGAGCGAGACAAGATTGAAACCGGGTGTGATAGTCAGGATTCGAGTCTCATCGCCATCGCGATAAAAGGAAACACCACGACCTGCACCTTTTCGGGGCGCTGAGTCGTATCGATCCCCTTCCTGCGGGCGATAAATCCACAGTAACTGGCCACTGGTGGCATCAAGTGCCAGCACGTTACGAGTGGCACCAGCAGTAATATAAAGCACACCGTCCACTTCCAATGGAGTTGACGGGTTATTGAACTCCGGAGAGGGCCCAACTTTCTCAGTATTGAATGTCCAGGCAATTTCCAGATCAGCAGCGTTTTCTGCATTGATCTGGTCAAGAGGCGAATAGCGTTGGGCGAAATCATTGCCGTGGTGAGTCGGCCAATCTCCCTGATCGACGCTTGTGCCTGCCTGTCCGAGCACCACTGGTGCGCAGACGAGTGCGCTGACACTCACAATGCTCGCGATGCACGAGGAAATCAGTCGTTTACTTGTCTTCATCGTAGACTCTCCGGATATCTTGTTATTTGTTCTAGCGCTCGGGTGGGCCGATTCAGCTAATTCAGCTATCTGAGCCAAGCTGACTCACTAGCTACGCCTTCCGGCCTTCGGGCTTCACTACCTAGCAGGATCCTAGCGGAATTAGAACCTCCACCATGGGCGGGGTTCGGGCAGCAGTGAAGGATAAGCAATCTATTTTCTACAAGCAAGTCAACAGCTTCCACGCGCCACAGTGGGAGCGAGGGTCAAGATAATCTGACTTACTCTGGGTGCCAAGAATAGGCGAGAAGGGCCCAATTTGTCCGGTTTTGTTGCTTTTTATTACAGAAAAGCAGGATTTCTGAGGCTCGGGGTTTGATCACCTTGCATAACCCTCGTTTCGTCTCTGCCAGCACTAGCAACAGGCTGATCCGTTCCCGCCCTGCTGCTCAACGCCAGAGCCCTCACTGTAAGGAATATCGATTCCACAGCCCGGGAAAATACCGAAATGAGTGGAGAAATCTCCGATGAACTCGAAGTGCGATCGGTAGCGGGTATCAGCGAGCATCATCCAGGTGTTGCCACACACTGTCGCCACTTTGCCTTTCTCAAAGAGATGGTGGTCGTCGAGCTTGAAAGCATTTGGCTGCTCCGCAACCGTTCCTTTATAGATGATCGCCTGACCGTAGTCTTCGCACGCAGGCTCGAGATCGGGCAGTTTAAAAAGGCGATGGGTCACTGAGTAGAAACGGTAGCCTTCGAGTTTCGATTCGATTGCCGGATTTTCGATCTCCAGCCGACGGGAATCCACAATTCGCGGATCACTAAAACCACAACGCTTGGCCAGATTCAGAAAATCATTCCAGTACAGCGCCCCACCGAGACACTCACCGTAGATTTCTTTGTCACTTGCCAATTCTTCCGGCAGGCGGCGATCACAATACACATCAGAAAAATAGAACTCGCCGCCGTCCTTCAAGACACGAAATGCCTCAGACAGTACCGCTTCTTTATTAGTGGCCAGATTAACCACACAATTGGACACGATGAGATCGAATTGCTCCGCCTCACACCCTGCTGATTTGAGATCCTGAATATTGCCTTTCACAAACGAAACATTCGACTCACTGTAACCGAATTGATCGCGATGCCAATCCAGATGACGATTAGCCACTTCAAGCTGTTCATCGGTCATATCGATGCCCACGACCGAGCCCTGTTCGCCAACCAGCTGTGATAGCAGGTAACAATCCCGGCCGCTGCCGCTACCAAGATCCAGCACATCCAAACCCTCAACCTGAGTGGGGATAGTCAGACCACAACCGTAGTAGCGCATGAGCACTTCGTCGTGAATTCGCGCCAGCGCGACCTTGATTTCTGTCGGCATATCAGCTGGCGTGCAGCAGGCGTTGGTTTTGAGATCGTCACTGCTCTGTAGCTCTTTACCGTAGTACTCACGGACTTCAGCTTCTGTATTACTCAGATCGTTCAAGGGAGTTTCCTCAGGGTTGATGCGAAATGCGCCTATTCTAACGGGCAGAATAAGACAGTAGAAAGACTTGGCCCTGATTTTTATTCAGCAGGCAATTTCGAATGAAGGCGGCAGACTCACTTCAGACTGAGTTGGCCGCGCGTGAGATCCTGGGCATCCAGGGTGTACTCAAAATAGGCATTGAGAATTTCGGGGCCGAATCCCACTTGTGCGGTCGGATCGGGATTGTGCGGATTCGCCGCCGAGTTGTCCCATTGGGCGATGGTATAAAGCCTGGAACCTGCAGGTGCCGCGACGGGCTCGGCAAGTTCGTAAGTAAAAATCCAACCATAATGGAATTGCGGCACATCCAATACTGTCTCTTCGCTACCGTCTGGCTTGACCAGAACATAGCGAATCGATTTGCCGCGCTCGTTCATGCGCGGCATGAAGGAGATAAGGTGGCTATCTTCGGTAAATTCAAATTCCCTGCCCAATAACTGGTAGTTGGCTTCACCAGGCGGGATGTCGATATCACGATTGCTTGACTGGGCAGTATAGGCAATCTGCCGTACCGGTTCTTGCGCAAAAGCGAACGCAAATGAAGTGCCCGGATCGACATGACTCATGCCCTTGGGGTTGTAGTGGATATTGAGTCGTAGTTCAGAGCCGGCAGGAATGAGTTTGGCCACGCCTTCAGGATATGTCCTGATGGCACCGCCCGGAGTATAGCCAGCAATACGGTGTTCCTCGTCGCCGAGTGTCGCATAGACATTAGCGTGATGTGTAAAGCCCTGCAGTGCTGGTCGCACTTCAGCACCTTTAATAAAGGTGTCCTCTGAAAAACCCGTGCTGATCATGGCGTTCTGGTAGATGGAGCGCGCAGTTGGCTCGACTGCAAATGCTTCCGGATTAACGAGCACGACATCCGGCTCTGACATGCGCCAGCCTTCCTTGAACTGTGGCAACGCGGGTGTTTGCTGCGCATCCCCTTCCGGGGCGCCTGCTGCAGCCCATTGGGACAAAGTGGCTATAGCCTCAGCCGACAGAGAAGGATCATTGGCAAACTGACCGACTTCAGGATTCGCGCCCCATGGAGGCATGACACGGCTTGCTGTGTACTGGGCGATTAACTCTGCAAATGGGCGCACTTCTTCGTAGCTGGTCAGCGGCATGGGGCCAATCTCCCCTTCGCGATGGCATACCACACAATTCTCAAAGAGTATTGGTGCGACGTCTTCTGCGAACGTGGGTTGGTCCTGAGCTTGTATCGCCAAGGATTGGATGGACAGGACCAGTGTTGCTGAGATGCTGAGGAGTCTAAGCGAAGTTAATTGGCGCATGAGTTGATCTCGATGTCTTGGTTTGGGTTAATTCTGGTGTGAGCAGCTTTGAGAGTCAATGCAAACGATTTCAATTGAGCCTGGGAAAACAGCAGCGCAACTCTGCTATGTGCACTATGCTCTCATCCGCTCACCCTCTCACCCTCTCATCCGGTCATCCCTTCCACCCTCATCCCAATCTTTTACCTTGCTCAGCTCATCGAGCAACATCCAACGCTCGTGCTCGCTGCCTTGATCTCTGGGCTATTGACCTCGTTTATATTGACCTCCTTATGTCCACCTCCTATAGTCGCCATCAGATTCTGTACCTCTTGTTCTGCCTGAGTATTCGGCTGGAGTCACTCAAGATAAGAGGTTCACGTGCTACTTCTATTACACTCTCTGGCTAGCAGAAACTCATTGATTCAGAAAGGATTCGAATAATGAAGCGACCTCACCCGATCACCTTCGCTATCGCATTGGCAACTTTCCTCGTGGCTGCCTACTTACTATGGTACCGGGGCGGTTATCTGGCCTGGATTGGTGTAGGACTTGGCGCACTGCAACTCATTAAAATTTTTACGCTCTCAAAGAAGAGCGATATCTATCTGGTGCCAATGCTTTCGGTCTTGTGGGGGGCGTCCTGGGGGCTGGTGTTCTATTTGATTATCGCCGGCTGGGAATCTGGCGAGGTAACAGCGCTGACGATTTCGGTAGGGTCCGAGGAACATGTCGCGCGCGTCTGGTTGTTGGACTGGAATGGCACTCCTGCAGCAACCTACGTCACCAGCTCGACAGTCGTTGACGCACTCGCTTCAGGTACGGCTGTCGACGTTGCAACCGCCGGTGTGAGTTCGAGCTGGCTGCCGCAAGTAACTGACTACGCTGAGCTAAGCCCAACTGAACTCAATGAAATCAATACCCTCTATTTTGAAAAATACGGTGATCTCAATAACTGGACCACCGTATTCTACGCCTGGCTCGGCAATGTGAAGGACCGGCAAACAGTCCTTATCACCTTCGAGCCAGTCTAAAGCCAGGTATCAATCTTCGATTCAGTCTTCCCGCACACAACGCGGATCTTGCTGTTGCACGGCACGAATCTGCTCTCTGCTGAAAGGAATCGGCGCACAGCCGTGGTCATTGCTGCAAACCAGGTCCCACTCCGGACGAGCCAGGGCGTGACAGCCCATGCAAGAGCCAGCCCGATTACTGACTTCAATTCCTCCACGGGAAGCAATGCTGGTGCCTTCAGCCGAAACTTCGAGTAGGAAGAATTCCCAATCATTGGACTCAGGGTTCCAGCCTTCTTCATGCTTGATCATGACTTCATTTGGGACCATGGAGATCACTGAACCCGCAGGAAACGTGCCGCCTGTGTCTGAGGTCGCAATGGCGAGAGTTTCGTCCACATTTCCCAGCAGGTTGTCGACGAAATACATCGTCCCTTCTGCTTTGGTCATTTCCTCAAGGCATTTGAAAATCTCTTCGACTACTGTCAGCTGTTTTTCGTTATCCGCGGAAAATCCAGTTCCGAAAGAGAGTAAGCAGAGCAGTAGAACGCCTGATCGCAAGTGAGACTTAGTCATTTGGACTCCTATACAGTATTCCGATATGTAAGTTGAGCCAGGCTAGTGCAGATACTGAAATTTCGCACTCCTGAATGTTGGGAGATTCACTGCCTGCCTGTAAATCGCGGGCTAGCATAGCACCCTGCCGTCACGATTGTTTCTGGTATTGGATTGTTTGTATACAGTATTGGGTCTAATCTGGAACTCAGGTGTGAACCTCTCTCCTGGAAGCATGCCGCCCCTTCTGCTGGCAATAGCCAACAATTTTTTCCTGACTGATTAATCCAAATCATGCGCAGCTGCGAATCACATGAAAATCGTGATTCTGTCCACAGTCTTCCCGACAACTTCAGCTCCAGGAGATAACATGAAAAACCTTCGATTCAAGCCAAGCCTCGCGGCTCCGCTAGCGGCTGCCATACTCAGCTTCAGCTCAGCAGCAAGTGCAGATCACCTGCAAACACCCACCTATGACTCAACGACGCTAACGGTAACCATCCCCAGCATACGCATGGACAACAATCCAAATATTGAATTTTCTGACCTGAGCTTTGTTCTGCTGGGCGCGGAGAATGAAGTATTTGATTCTCCCGCAGCAGATGGTACTCCAGCCTATCAAACAATTCGTGTAAATCTCTCAGCTGCGCAAGAGACTGCAGCTGGCGTAATGAGCGCTGGGTCATGTCGCGGTGTGGTGAGAATTGTGCACGCGACCAGACATTTGGAAGCCGTGCTCGACTGCAATGACATCGCCGTCACCGGTGCTCACATTCACAATGCAGCCGCTGGCTCTGATGGCGGAATTGTCTATTTCCTGGAAACCAATAGCAGTGGATCCGGCACCGTTGCCCAATTGTCTCGCCACGACTGCACCGCGAGAACTAACCCTGGTGCTAGCCAAGTAGAAGGCAGCTGCCTGAATGGTGGCGTTAGTGGCCGAACTCAATTGTCGACCACGGAATACGCAGAGCTCATGGCGGGCAACTTTTACTTCAATGTGCACACCGCAGCGAACCCTGCCGGTGAGCTTCGCGGTCAGATTACGCCAGCACGGACTCTTAGCTCCAGCGTGCGTTGCAGCCAATCTGAATCACTCGCATCCATGGGTGGCATGGGTGTTGTCGCGGAAAACAATGCTGACGGCGATGACTACGCGACGTGTTCTGGTCGCGTGACTATCGATTTGTCCTCACTGGAAGTGGACGTACTGCTCAGCCCTGATCTTGAAGCCAGCGTAGCGGCAGCCCATATTCACCAACAGGATTCCGGCTCTACTACTGGTGGCGTCATCATTAGCTTGTCCGATGACGGTGAAGGCAACTTGGTAGCCGCGCAAGGCACAACCATTACTTCTGATCAGCTCAAGGGTTTCGTCGCCAATCAGTGGTACTTCAACCTCCACACGGCGAACAATCCGGGTGGAGCCACTCGTGCGCAGGTAACTCCCGCAATCGAATAATAATTAGCACTATCGAGAAACTGTACCGGGGAGTACATCAAACTCCCCGGCATTTGCTGTTATTGCTAACCTATTGTTGCTTTAGAAGCTCTCAACGCCAATCAGCGCCTTATCTCCTGCGCTTCAGCCTTAAGTTACAATTCCTCACAGTTCCGAGTTTCATTCCTCAGCGCTTACCTAAACTCGAGAATCAAGAATTTCTTGCCACCTAAACACGATAGCATCCGATTTAGCTCATGTTGTTTATCTCAACTCTCATACTGTTCGGCAACAAACCCAACCTTCTGACCGACCACTGATTCCAATGATGCAGTTTATGTGAATCCCTAATCAGTTTCTTTTTATCCGCCCATTCAATTCAATAGCTACATGGCACAGTAGATTACACACCTGGTGCGACACTACGTCGCATTCAAATTTCATCAGCTTAATGCGTACACTCATGCCAACATCATCATTTCGCTAGGAAATGATTCGGCAACCAGAGGAGTGTATTTCATGTTAGCCATGCACAACCGCTTACCAAGAACCATATCATCATTGTTATTAGTTTTCGTACTGGCTGTTCTAAACACATCAGCCGATGCCGACAGTGAAGTGATAAATTTTGAATCGGCTTTGATGGGCGCAAATTTTGACCCCGACACACTCGACTTCAATGGAGCTGAGCCGGCCATTGGTAATGGTATACCCGACGCGATTGAACTCGCTCTTGTTGCTGCGGTGCTAGCTGACCCTACCATCGACTTTTCTGAGACTGGTGGAGTAAGCCATGAACAGACCCATGCTGCCTTTCTTATCGCAAGAGACGCCGCCGCCAATGACCTTGAACCGCTACTCGCAACTTGGTCTACCAGTGCAGACATTGGCCTGGGCTATGCTCTGCTCGGCCAGAATTCGCTGGATAAACTCAATGCTATGACCAGCGCGTTCGGCGCACCAATGAGTGGAGACTACTCACAAGCGGTAGTGACAGGAGAATGGTTTTCAGCATCAGGAGATGCCGACGGCGATGGATTCAGCAATCTTCAGGAGTTTAGTGCGTTGACAGATCGCACTGCAAGAAACTACGTGGCCGCCGCACTGGACCCGTCTTCTCAACCTGACGCCGGTATGCAGATTGAGCTGGTAAGCAGCGAAAACAGACGACGCAATGTAGGCATTGTCTTATACCCTGGCTTTGAAGTACTCGATGTTTATGGACCATTGGAAATGTGGGCCTATGTACCAGACTTCAATGTAATCCTCATCGCAGAAGAAGCAGGTCCGGTGATGTCTGCACAGCGTGTTGCTACTGTGGCAACTCATTCTTTCGAAACAGCACCACTGCTAGACATCGTTATGGTGCCAGGTGGAACAGGTACTAGAATCCAGCTGGAGAATCAGAAAATGCTCGACTTCCTCGAGGTTGTGAACGAGACAACGGAATACACCACTTCTGTTTGCACAGGTTCAGCTCTGTTGGCGAAAGCTGGCATTCTTAATGGGCACCGCGCAACCACAAACAAGCGTTTCTTTTTCCTCTCTGAGCAGCAAAGCAAGGAAGTTGATTGGGTAGTCGATGCCCGCTGGGTCGAAAGTGGAAAGATGTTTACATCATCAGGTGTTTCAGCAGGAACCGACATGGCATTGGGATTAATCTCGGAAATTCACGGCATAGAAACTGCCCGACAACTCGCCAGTGCAGTGGAGTATGAGTGGCATGAAGATGCCGATGATGACCCATTTTCTCAATTCGTAGCACGGCTCCAGGAACCTGGCATCGGCCTTGGCGAGCTACTTCGAACAGAGCCTGGCATTGATGCACAGATATCGACCGCACCAAACACCCTAAGACTCTACTTCGACAAACTGCCCATAGTTGACTCCAGTAACGTAAGCATGCATCCCAAAGGTAGTCCCGAGGAGTTGATTCCTCTAAGTGGCATGCACAACATGGGCGCTAACGATCTAATGCTGGGAATCGATGCGCCTATATCTGAAGGAAGCTATGTCGTGAACTGGAACGCTGAATTCGGAGGAAACGTAGAACCCCAATCAGGCCAATTCGAATTCACACTCACCAACTAAAACCCAAAAACCCGGGACGGATTTATTTTTTTCTATTCAAGATTTGGGGACGGATTTGTTTTCCGAAAATAAATCCGTCCCCATTTTTCTGGATTCAAATATTGAATGCGCACTATCAAAGGAAACAGTATTTCATGAGAAAACTAGCAGTATCACTAGCAACATATTGTTTTTCATTTATGGCACCGGTTGTATTCGGAGCAGAAGAAGGAGATTCAGGTTCGAGCTGGCGTGTCGAAGAGATTCTCGTTGTTGGCAGTCAGACAAGCTATCAAAACCGAAATGCCAGTGTTACCAGAAGTGAGATTCCTTTAATCGATCTGCCTCAGTCAGTACAAGTACTCAATCGTGTGCTTCTGAATGACCAGGATTTACAATCACTTAGCCAAGCACTAACAAACGTCTCCGGTGTCGTACCTAATCAGGAAGCAGAGACTCTCTTGGCAAACCCTCTCATTCGAGGCTTTGAATCAGAGATCTTCATCGATAGCCTGTTAGGGTACGGTGATACTGCAGTTGTTGATCCCTCCAGTCTCATTGGGGTCGATAGAATCGAGGTCGCCAAAGGCCCTACTTCGACTCTTTATGGTGGTGGCATCGGTGCACCAGTTGGCGGACTCATCAATCTGGTTACCAAGACACCTTACTCTGAAGCAAGCTATGACTTGAGCATTCTTGCGGGCAGCTTTGAAACTTCCTCCCTTGGAATCGATATAAACCAACCTCTCTCTGATGAGGCTGGATTTCGAATTGCAGTGGAGCGGTTCGATTCGGATGACTATATTGAAGGTGCAGACGTCAACCGCCTCTCCGTTAACCCATCTTTTAGCTGGGAACTTTCCACAGACACTGAGCTGGTCATCAGGGGTTTGTTCAGTGAAATCGAGCAGCTCGAATACACAGGCCTACCGATAGAAGTTGCTGCACTTCCGGGAGTTGATCCCTACCAATTCACTGGTGCGTTAAACGGCCCGAGGACAGATGTCAGCAATCAATCAGTGCATGGCGAATTGACACACCGCTTTTCACCCAGTCTGTCGACTACTTTACAACTCCGACGGTATGAAAGTGAGTTCGATGAACATTCCAGTTATGCCTACACTGCTTTCTTTCCTGTGACAGGAAGCTCAGCGGCGATTCTGAAAGGCAGACTTCCCGCAGCTGTCGATGAAACAACACTGGATGCAAGCTTTAATTGGTCAGTACAGACCTCCGGAATAGACCATTCAGTACTCGGTGGTGTGTTTCTCGACAGTACAGACTACGAAGCAGGGATTGCATTTGATTTCAATCCGATAGGATTTCTGGATTACGCATCGGGTGTGAACAATTTAGTCTACGGGAGCGTACCCGCCATTGATCCAACGACAAATTCCGTAAATGCATATGAGACTAAAGCTCTCTACCTCCAAGATCAGTTGAGTTTCACTGATCGATTCAGCGTGCTACTTAGTGGTAGATATACCCACTACAAGCACGAGGAAGGTTTTCCCGGTTTTACGACCATCGATACAGACTACAAGGAATTTGACTATAGAGCGGGGCTTAGCTATCGCTTGAGTGACTCGATTTCTTTGTTCGGTGGCTACGCAACTGGTTCGCGCATGAGCCTATTCTTCAGCGGAGTGAACGGAGCGCCTCCAGAGCCTGAGGAATCCCGGTCCGCCGAGATTGGATTAAAGTTCAGTGAACCCAGTACGCAACTTTCAGGTTCTCTGGTTGCATTCCAGCTAAAGCGAGACAAGATTCCCACTCTAATTTCATTTTCCCCTTTCGCTCAAGTGCAGACTGGCGAGCAAGAGACTCAAGGAATCGAACTAGACCTGATCTGGGAGCCCAATCGTGATTGGTCACTGTTGTTCAACTTGGCTAGCATAGAGGCTGAATACACGGAAGCAGTAACCACATCTACAGCCATAATCACGCCAGGCACTTTGCTCGCTCGAGTGCCTGAAGAAAGCGGACGCCTTGCGGCTCACTATCGCGTGCCAAATGAATCGCTTTCTGGGCTCAGTGTCGGAGCAGGGGTCAGCTTTGCATCTGAAGCACCGCTTAGCAATTCGAACTTGTTCTATTCCGACTCTTATGCGGTGGTAGATCTGCATGTAGATTACGAATGGGCAAATTTTGAGATCGGACTCAACATTAACAACTTACTCGATAGGGAATATCTCAAACCGTATCAATTTCTCTCAGGTGAGATTGTTCGCCCCGGCAGCCCATTTGCTGCATTCGTGACATTGAAAGCGAATCTTTAATAAAAATCACAATTGGGGACGGATTTATTTTCCCAATAAATAAATCCGTCCCCAATTTCCATGCAAATTCTCTAAAATCCGGGTCAGATTTATTTTCTTCCTGGAATGGCTAATCACTTGATTCCCTTCTATAACTGAGAAACCAACCACTCTCTCAGGAATACCATGCCAAGACGAGCACGAGTGCTCTTACCGGGCACGCCTCACCATATTGTTCAACGTGGTCACAACAGGAACATAGTCTTCAACCTGGCCGGCGATTTCGAGCTCTATCTGAAGAACCTCTCTGAGTGCTCGGTAAGATTCGACGTAAAAGTACATAGCTACTGCCTGATGCCAAACCATGTGCACTTGATTCTCGAACCACAAGGAGCAATTGAAGGGGTCAGTCTTTTGATGAAACGACTAGCGGGCCGACAATGTCGCTATGTCAATCGCATTCAAGGACGAAGTGGCAGCTTGTGGGAAGGTCGATTCAAGAGCAGCCCTATAGAAAGAGATAGATATTTGCTTGCATGCTGCAGATATGTAGAACTGAATCCGGTAAAAGCGAATATAGTAGTCAACCCCGCTGATTATCCGTGGTCGAGCTACTCAGACCGAATCAACAACCGCCTGAAAAGCTGGATGGGAGAAGACGTTGTCTTAGGTGTGCTATCAAATAGACCAAAACTTGCCGCACGCAAATACAAAGAACTGATCTCTGAAGGATGCCCAGATCAAGACTTCATTCAACAAACTACCGACCGAAATCAACTACTCGGTGATGCCGACTTTGTCAGCAGCGTAGAGAAGCAGACCGGTGAAGAAATTGGAAACCGGAAACCTGGAAGGCCAAAAAATAGATCTGTCCCAGCTAGATAAAATAAATCCGTCCCCAATAAAAGCATCCAAAAAAAAGAGGCGAGATTTTCATCTCACCTCTTAATCCCACGTGCGTACTGGTTGATTTTATGCGGGAACTGGTTGCTCGGGGCTTACTTCTGCTGGTGCAGCCTTCTTTGGCTTTTTCTTCAGCAACAATGGAATCCCGAAGACATTGATGGCAAGCAGCATAAGAATCGTCAACACGATCAACATGTCCCGGATCTGAGGTCCAGTTAATCCTGTCAGGTGGTTCCATTTATGCAGAATCCCAAAGCTCCATGTCTCGGCTCTGTCGATGGCCCTGTTGCTGTCTACCAATATTCCTGTCGCAGTATCAATGAATACCGACGTGCCCTGCTCATCGTTCAGATCAATTTTCCAAACTGGCAATCTCTTGTTGCGGAAGTCATATCCCGCACCAAATCCCCTGATTTGGGAAACGCCAGTGACTTGATCTGCTGACGCCCCGGTAAAACTCAAAGCAAGAAATTCCGCGAGCTGTGAATCCTCAAAAGAGGTGTTGGTGGACGAAGTTGTGGCAGGCAAATACATGGCAGCGCGCTCACTTGGATTTCCTGCAAATCTTCCCGCCCGATCACCAGCCTCCTGACTGCTGTCACGCGCAATACTTGCTCGCCAGTAAAGCTGCTGGTCTGCATTACGCACCAATGCAAGACTATTCAAACTCTCATCACTCAACTGACTCAGGCTATCGGTGTTTAAGTCTCCCGCTTCCAGCGCGACATAGGGTTCGCCGAGCCGCAGACCGAATTGTGTTTCCACCAGGGAAGCCTGCATCAAGTGATAAAAACCACTCGCGGACCAGGCAAGCAGAGGTAACCAGGCAATATAGGAGAGACGGCGATGGTAACGGCGATTGGTATTTGGAATCTTTCTGGACTTGAGATTGAAAACCAACAATATCCCTACAACACCCGTTGCAAGCAGTGACAGCATAAAGAATGCCACGGTGATTAGCCGGCCTGACTCCAATGAGTCCAACCACTTAAACGTGTGCAAATGTTGGAAAAGCCATTGCACATTCGTCTTGAAATTGTTGGACAGACTCGCCAACGCACCAGTTTCGGTATGAATAAAGGCAACGATTCCATCTTCACCGGCAAATTCGACTCGGTATACGGGAAGCAGCCTGTTCACTTCTGGATATTCGTCACTGAATGATGTGACAAAATTCAGCTGCTGAATCGCGCTACGGTCCTGGCCAGTATAGTAACTAGCCAGCCATTCAGCCTGTGTCCGATCGTGTTCGGGCACAGGCTGCATGGTTTGAGGATCGAAATATTCTCGAGCGACCTGCTGATTTTTCGTGACCTGCAGCAATGGGCCAGTTTCTGACGGCACCATTTTGATGACGCGCGCCTCTGCAAGCTGAGGAACGCTGCTCATCGCAGTACTCATACCACTCAGTGCTAACCCTTCAATCTGCATACTTGGCGGGAAAGATCTGGCTGCTTGAGGGCCAAACCAGCTCATTGCCGGATGCATGATAGCGGATATCCCCCATATGAAGAGCGCAATGGATGCACCCCAACCAATCTGCCTGTGCCACTGTATGAGTTTTTGCTTAAACATTTTGATCCCTTCAATAACCCTAATATCAGAAGAAGGCTGTTTCTACAGCGTCCAGCGCACACCAAGAAACCAGGAGCGCGGCATACCCGGGCGGTAGCTGATGTCCGGATCATTCACCTGGTTCGACGTGTAGGTGGAATAACGCTCGTCGGTGAGATTGGCGCCACGGGCATAAACTGTCACGCCGTCGGAGATGTTGTAGTTCAGGCGCAAGTTGTAGAGATCGTGACCGCCGTATTTTTGAGTATTGGTTTGGTCGGTGAAGTATTCCCCGACACTGTCCCATTCAAGTTCTGCTCGAAATCCTTGTAACCATTGTGGCGTATACGCCAAGCGCAGATTACTTAGCTGCTTCGGTGCAAGCGACACATCGTTACCCGCAAAGTTGATCTGTGAGTTACAGAAACAGGTTCTGCTGAAGAATACATAGCTGAAGTCTTCGTAAGTTTGATCGGTACTGGTGAAAGACGCACCCAGTTGCAGCTCATCTGTCAGGCCGATATCAAAGCCCAACTCAATGCCCTTGTGACGAGTCTCTCCTGCGTTCACAGTCTCGCGACTACTGCCATTGATAATGGATACGATGTCGTCTTCAGTGTTCATGTCATAGAGAGCCAATTCATACTGAAAGCGCTCTGAGAACGAACCTCGGAATCCTAGCTCCGCGCTCACGCTTGTCACTGGCTCAAGCGAGGTTGTATTACGAGAAGAACCCGGACGGAACAATGAACCTACTGTCGGAGCGCGAAACGCATATCGGTAATTCGCATAGGCATGATGATTTTCAGCGTACTGATAGATGACACCAAATTTAGGACTCGTGTTCGTGTAATCGATACTGGTGCTGTCTGGACGGCGGTGAGAAAAATCCGCGGGATTGGCCGGTAAGAAATTATCGTAGTCAACGCTGAAACGGTCATAGCGAACGCCAGCATTCAATCGCCATTGCTCATTGAGCTGCAGTTCTGCATGCAGATAAGGCGAGATGGATTGCTGCTCAGCATCGAAGTGGTAATTCAGCGCACCAGTGCGGGCGTAGTCGGTGTAGGTATCACCAACCTGCGTCACTCCAATTGCTTCTTCGAGATAGCTGGAAGGCGTGTTATCAAAATCAACACCTGCGATCACTTCCAGTGAATCGTTCAGCATTCGCTGACGATACTTCAGCAGTGCACCGTAACTCTGGAATTCGTAATCGCGAATATTCGGATCATAAGTGACCATCCAGCTTGGCATCATGGTCATCATGTTGTCGCGATAGAACGGCGTGAAGGACAACAGCTGTGTGTCGCTTAGCTCGTAGTTGAACTCCGCAGATAAGCGCAGCGCCTCAACCTGGCGAAAACCGATATCGTCGTGGTAGTCGTTCTTCTCTGGATTGCCAACAAAGTCAGTCAGCTCCAACCCTGAGGTTCCTGACTGTTCAATCGTGCTGTAGGCGCCGATCAACTTCATATTGAGAGAATCGCTGATCTGCGAATCCAGCCTGGCGGTAAACGACTCGCGTTCGTAGTCAGCCGCATCGCGAAAACCTTCGCTCTCTGTTGTATTGACATCGAGACGTCCTGCCAACTTCTCATTGCCGCCGCCAAGCGTAAACAAGCCACGCTGCCAGCCATCTGAACCATCTTCCAGATTCAGCTCGACTTCCGAACCGATAGGCGAAGCCTTGGTGATCACATTGATAACACCACCGATCGCGTCACTACCATAGAGAGCAGACGCAGGCCCTTTGATGACTTCAAGTCGTGAGCTTTGCGGGATATTGATTTCATATAAACCATTGTGATTAAAGAAGCCTGTTGGTCTGCTGGGCAAACCATCTTCGAGGAACAGATAGACACCGGCGGTCGTGATGGGCTGGCGAATAGACGCCATGTGACCTTCACCGCCGAGGTTGTTGATGTGCACACCCGCGATTCGATTCAAGGCTTCAGCGGGATGGGAGGGTGCGATGTTGCGCAGCTCTTCTTCGCTTAGTACACCGATGGATTCAGACAGCTCATTGAGCCTTTTTGCTTCTCGAGTCGTGGTGACTATCACTTCTTCTGCTTGCAGCGTATCGACGTCTGCATCAGATGCTTGTGCGACAGCAAAAGACGACACTATCGTCATTGGCAATGACGCCAAAAAAACTGATCGAGATTTCATAATATTTCCCTTTGATAGAACGAGCACACCGGCTCAACAATTGGATGGAATTCTAGAAAAGGGAATCGATGAATAAAATGCGACACGTTGTCACAGTGTGGCAAACTGTCGCAGCCGCCGTAATGACGAGAAGACTTTTAGCGTGTTAGCGGATTGCTTCAGCAAAGAACGAGTCAGAGAATGCACGCCAGTCGGAAACTGCAGTGTCTGCAACAATACGATCAGACAAGTGCATCATAAGTTCTGTAGATCGAAACTGGGTTGCCGCCTTTGCCAGCATATCAAGGGGTACGGTGTCCCCGAAATGTGAGTTATAGCGTTGTACTGTTTCCAAAAGCTGATCAAGCGAATATCGCTGATCCATTGGACGTTGTGACGATGAGCTATTCTGCATGTCCATGCTCGTTATCCTAGTTCTGATAGCTGAACTGGTAACTGCCTTCATGAACGGCCGAGTCACCCGCAAGCACAGTGCGCCAGCGCACGGTGTATTCCCCAGGAGTTACCGGATCCAGGATCTCTATCATAAGATCATCCGCGGCCATCGTGTGCAAACCACGTAGATTCAACTCACCCTGAGAACCGATCAAACTTAAGCTACTTTGATCAACATCCGGCAAGGCTTCAAAAAAGAGACGCAATGTTCGTGGCGCTCTCGTTAGTTCTGCATTCACGTCAGGCTCTGCATACAACAGAGGGCTCGACGCAGATCCACTCACGCATGCTGTAAGAGACAGGGTCACACAGAGCCCAAAGGTTTTGATTACATCCATCATAGTGCGGCTTCTCGTTTTTGAATCAGATTTTCAAAGACTAGAGTCTGCTCCAGCCGTGATCAAGATGACAAATTGCCGCAGTTCAATCCCGGTAACAGCTCGAACTACAAACAACGAGAAGAATGTCGCGACGACGCAAATTCAAATTTGAGCCAGCGTTTTGTAGCATTTTGTAATAACACTGCCGACCGATATCCAGCGAGAACTCATAACCCATTGATATCTCTCTGGTTACTTGAAAGACGGAATCTCCCGGATTCGACTGAGGCATTTTGTCGCAGCCCACCACGACTACCAATTCACTATACTCAATCCTCAAGTTCATCTAGCTGTCTATGCGCAATCTGACAGTCGCTGATTTCGTCGTTCGGAGAAAGTTAATGTGTAAGACCTTGTTCAAACCCATAGCAAAGCTGTTGGGAAAAGAATCAGCCACGCTTGCTTTGGTCCTGACGACAATTGCGAGCTCGGCTTTTGGTAATGAAGAAACAGTGTTATCGAGCCAGTACCCTGAATTGCAGCAGCTATTGCTAGCTCACGATATTGTGCAAGCAAGGGCCTACGAAGAAATCACAATCACCAATGACTCGCCAACCGCTCGAATTGGTCAGCGATTGCTACTAGAGAGCCTGGACGAATTAGCAGCATCTGCTGGCTCTCACTATCACTCAGCTGGCGATCATTTGGCGATGTTGGGACCACACCGAGTCTTCGAGAGCCGGGTTACCCCTGGCCTGTTGGGGGTTATCCGTCAGGATCACGATGCTGTCAGAGTAGGCAGGGCATTGTCGGAAATTGAAGTTTTACCTCCAATAGCGGTCAATACTCTGCAACACGGCCGTCAGTTTGTAGAGCAACTCATTGAGATCTATCTCAACCCGATCTACGAAGACAAACATGTGGCAGTGGAAGAAGCTGTACAAAACTATCTGAACAACAATCAGCATTCTGTTGCAATTGAGCCCAAGTCAGACCAGCTTCTATCTGATCATCCATACGCCTATGCCTATCGCGTAGGCTTTCCTCAGCTTAGTGGCCTGACCTGGGCTTCACAATGGCTGAAGGTGGCATTACTGGAAGTACTGGTCACAGGCGAAGAGTTCGGTAATCGTGATGAAGATATTCAGAGACTGTTGGATATGTATGGTGACAAGATCACACGCCTGCATGGTAGTTTGGTATCACTCCCCAGCGACATTCCAACCAATCCTGTAATTGCGCCCAATTTCTACACTGAACACCCTGAGGCTGCCTACGTACTAGACAATCTTGAACTACTCAAAGTAGTGATAGGTGACATCCTCGCTTATCCCGATCTGGGTGATCGTGAAGCAAAAATTGAACAGGCGGTTCTGTCTTACACTGACAAAACAACAAACCTGGCTGACAAAATGGATTATCTGGTTTATGTCCTCCGTGGTGGCATTTACAACGCCGGGGGACCTGCCCGGGGAGGCCTGACCAGACCAGATCGAAACTGGACTCGCGAGCAAGTCGAGAACCCCCACATCAGCTCTAGCCCTATGGCGCAATAACCCTTGATACTTATTCGAAAGTGAGTTGTTCATGATCAAAAACTCAGTCCAATACTTTACTTCAATCCTGTTGATCACGACCTGTGCTATGTCTGCATATGCTGCAACTGAGCGGGTCGGGGATTTTGCACTACTGGATGAGAATGGAGTATTTCATCAACTTAGTCGTTATCAGCACCGCGATGCTGTCGCCCTGCTTGCTTTCGATAGCAGCTGTGACTCTGCCAATAATTCTCTTGCCGAGCTGGCCACTCTGAAAACGCAGTTTAACGAACAGATCGAATTTCTCGTACTCGATATCACTGACGCCAGTAGGGAAACTCAGCAGGGCTGGAACACCCCATTACCGATACTTGGCGACGAGAAAATGCTCGTGACCGAGAGTCTCAAGTTTACACAGGTCGGTGAAGTCCTCGTGTTCAATCCCAGCCGGATGTCTCTGTTCTATCGAGGTGGTGCAGGACAAGCTCTTCAGGATAATTTGCAGGCCGTTTTGGCTGGTGATGCTTCAGACACAACGGTAGCTGCAATCGATGGCTGCGACATTGAATTCACCGAGTTAGCGCAAAATCTGGAACAACCAGCCGATTACGCGACAGAAGTGGCTCCAATCATTCTCGAGAATTGTGCCATTTGCCACCAATGGGGCGGAGCGGGCCCATTCGCGTTCGATAGTTATGTTTCCTTGCTAGGCTGGTCGCCAATGGTTCGTGAAGTCATTATGAACAAGCGTATGCCGCCGATGCAGGTCGATCCAGAATTTGACCATTCCGAGAACGCACATTTTATTTCTGCGCAGGATCGCCAGACACTGATTCACTGGATGGAAGCTGGCGCACCACGTGGTGATAACGCTTCGGATCCACTCGAAGAAAACTCTGCCTACGATGAATTCGCCACCAAAGAAGATTTTGACTGGCAGCTTGGCACTCCGGACTACATCGTCGATGCGCCGATGAATATTGTGCCAGCGGTCGGTATTCAGGATTACGTCTATGTTGATGCTGAACTCCCGTTCACCGAAGACAAATGGGTTCGAGCTTTTCAATACTCACCTGGCGATGCCCGCGTTCTCCATCACCTGATGGCATTTATCGTTCGAGCAGAGAGTGATTTCTGGGGACCTGAGAAAACTGAGAACACTTCTGTAAGGAAATTTCTCGGCAGCTTCATCCCTGGTAAAAATCCCGCTACTGTCTTTCCTGAATCAACAGGCATCAAGATTCCGGCAGGCTATAAACTTGCGTTGCAATTTCACTATGTGACCAATGGTGTTGAGATCGATGATGAGTCCAGAATTGGACTCTATTTCAGTGACACGGCACCGGAACATGAGATCCTGACACGGCCAATCGCGGAACGATTTACTATTGCACCTGGTGACGCCGATCATCAGATCGCGACGAGTTATCAGTTCAATGACCCTATCACTTTATTGGCTGTGCGCGCTCGAATGAACTATCGCGGAAAGCACATGAAGTTCCTTGTCGAAGAGTCAAATAAAGACAAACAAGCTGTGTATAGCATCCCTGCGTATAACTACGGGTGGCAGCCCCATTATTGGTTAGAGAAGCCAAGGGCTCTGTCTGCGGGAACCACAGTTCATGTAACTGGCGCATTCGATAATTCTCTATCTAATCCATTTAACCCAGACCCACGAGAAGAAGTCAGCTGGGGACTGGAGAGCTGGGAAGAAATGTTCACCGGCTATATTACTTACTACGTTAATAATTAATTCCAGAAGCAGTACCAAGGAGTTGACATGATTAAGCAAGCACTGACATCACTGGCAATTACATTAGCAGCAAGCAGCAGTTTCGCTGATGAATGGCTGAAGACCCTCCCCGATTTCGAGCTGCAGGATAACAAGCTGGAGATTCACACTCTTGATCAGTACCGCGATCGCGAGTTATTGGTCTTCTACGTACAGGGAGTGGGGTGCCCGATTGCGAGAATCGCTTTGCCCAGCTTTCGGGAAGTTCGGGATTTGTATCAGAATCAGGACATCGAATTCTTGATGTTCAACGCCAATATTCAGGACAGCATTGAGCGCATCAATCGTGAGGCCAACGAATTCGGAATCGATTTTCCAATTCTCAAAGATGAAGGTCAGAAACTGGCCAAAGCCCTGGGAGTAGAACGTACCGCTGAAGTCTTTGTTGTCGACCCTAAGACCCAGGAAGTTCTTTTTCGTGGACCGATCAATGATCAGTTGGGATATGAAACTCAGCGCAACGAAGCCAACGAAGAGTATCTAAAAGACGCACTGAACACAGTACTCGCTGGCGGCACGGTCAACATGGAGGACATCCCTGATTCCAAAGGATGCCTCGTAGCCATATTCGATACTTAAGTGTGTTGATCGGCAGTTCTTAAAGGGGTGGTCAGGTCAGTAGCAGCTGGCCGCCCCTTTTTCGTGGCACCGCGAGATGCATGCGCTATCCTACATTTTTAGTCTTGGCAAATTCAAATCACACCGTGAAAGAGACAAGCATCATTTCTCATTGCGAGAACTCGGCATCTACCTCCAGACGTCTGGCACCACGCAAAATTCCGGGCAATGAGTGATTGCCTTCATGACAGCCATATTCGAACACTTTCTCTTCCGGCGCATTGCGCGTGATGATGCGTTCACCTCTTAGCTCCTCAGTGAGGGCCAATTCGTCTTTCACAACGAAGGCATAGTGCAGATCGTTCTCAGCAACAAGAGTATATCTTTCTGTTAATTCGAGCTGGTCAGAATGGCGCAGAAACATGGGGTTCGATTGTTCCTGTCGAAAGCCGCGGGTTTCCACTACCAATGTATCCTGTTCCCAATAAGCAATGGAATCTCCCATCCAGCGTTGAACCCCATCGTCTCGATGACTTTTGTTTATCCTGATGATTCGCGCGTCATGAATCATCTCGGTCATAATGACTACATAGTCCGACGTTTGCACAATCATCATGTTGGGATTCATCATAACAGGAGTGAGTGACGGTACCGCCGGTCCGAACATGAGACATCTTCCCGAAAGAGTCTGTCCCTCTGGACCATCGGCATCCTGCAATCCCGACGCTCTACGCCTTGCATGAAAGTCACGAAAATCACTTCTGTAGGGAATTCTTCCATCGGCAGGTTGATACACCACCGAAGTTCTGTACTCGCCATCGATTGGTATGAGTACAGGATCGACATAGTGCCCCAGGAAAGCATCGTCTGCTTCCTGTCGAATCTGCGCTCCCAGCTCCGGGGCGTCCCGATTTGGATCAAGAGGCTGATCCCACTGCTGTAAGCGCTCTCGCATCGAAGAAACAAGTTGTTCGGCTTCTAAAGTCGTGTAGTTCTTTTGCAGACCCAGATCAACAGGACGCTGCATCGGGGTACGAGAGCCAAAGAACCAGGTACCTTGTAAATCCGGGAAGCCGTGTTCTGTTTTAGGCATAGCCCAAGACAACTGCTGCGCATCTTGTTGCACATCGCTCATTGCGTCTTCTGGCGCATCTGCAATAGAAATTTGTCCGAAGCACATGCTGGCAAGTATCAACGTCTTGAATTTTTTCATAGCACTCTCCCGTCAATCTAAGCCGTAACTAAAAGCACAGTATAAGGTCGGCGTTAAGCGAATGCGTGAGACATAGTGTCGCAGCAATATGAATGTGATTCGCCTAAAAAAGCAGTGGGATAAGCTGAAATAGAAGAAGTGAGAATGCAGTGAGCGCGCCGAGCAATGGAATCGCTTTGGGAAATTGCACTCCCTGATACACCACGCTTGAATCGCTCTTCAAGCGCAGTAACGCCAGGTTGACCAGAACAAATATCACCAACATCACCAGGCTGGTGAGTTGCGCCAGGCGTGTAATAGGTAGCATCAACGCGAAGACAAGTATCAGCCCGATCACAATGAGAGTTGCTGGAATAGGCGTATGGGTTCGCTTGCTCACTCGCAAGAATAAAGACAGCGCCATCTCCTTTGATGCCATACCGTAGAGCACGCGTGAAGCCATAATAATCTGCACCAACGCACCGTTAATGACAGCAACCAGGCTTATCAGAGAAATAAGTTCTCCTCCTCCACCACTGGCTTGCATGATCGCTGACAGCGGAGCATCACTCACCGACAGCTCGCTCGCGGGTAAGACGCGAAGTGCAGCAGTGGCAACAGCAAAATATAGAACCGTTGCGATCACTACAGCGAGGATGATGGCCAAAGGCATCGTTCGTTTCGGATTTTTGACTTCTTCGACAATGTTCACCATATCCTCAAAGCCGATAAAGGCATAGAAGGCAACAAAGCTGCCCAACAACACACCGAAAATCAGACTGCTATCAGCCATTTGTGGTTCTGCAATAGTTGCCATCGCCATTGGCTCAGCGATAGAAGCGGTATAAGTAACCCAAACCAGTCCGGCCACCTCCAGAACTGTGACAACGAAGATTAAGATCGCCGAAGCCTGCATGTTTAAAATAGCGATAGCTCCGAGAAAGAGGATCAAACCGGAAATCGCCGGCACGCGTCCCACAGCAAGAAACTCATTCATGTAGCCGACAAAGCCATTGGCAATCGCCGATGCCGAAACCACACCGGTGAATACCAGCATCCATCCAACGCAAATGGACAGATACCGACGCTGCCAGGCCGCATCGATATACACAGTTGCGCCTGCGCATTGAGGTAGTCTCGCCGAAAGTTCGGCGTAGCTTAAAGCGGTAAATACTGCGATCGCACCAGCGATCAGAAACGCATAGGCGAGCAGTTCTCCTGTATAGGAAGCGACACTGCCCAACAGTACATAGATTCCAGCGCCAACGATGGTGCCGAGACCATAGAAAGTGACTGTCACGGGACCGAGAGTACGCTTCAAACCAGTCATCGTCTTTGCCCGACTTCGTTACAGTTCATGGGATTACAAAAACTCATCATTCAGTGAGATTTATGCCTGATTATACGCAGAGTCGAGCCGCGGAATATTGATGCATCACATGACGAACTTTTATCGCGTATGATGTTAGCTGAAAAGCCAGTAGCCGCACGCTGGATAATGAACAAGCACAGGAGCATTTTCAATGAAGGACATTACCGGTGGCTGCCTTTGCGGAAAGATTACCTACAAATGCAAAGCAGACTTTCGCTACTTTCACCTCTGTCATTGCAAGCAGTGCCAGAAATCCACTGGCTCTGCCCACCGTGCCAATGTGTTTACAGACGAAGTCAATTTGAGTTGGCTCAGCGGCGTCGATCTCATCAAGCGCTATGACGTCCCGGGGCGAGCAATCTCCAATGCATTTTGCACAGAGTGCGGTAGTGCTCTCCCCTATTTGTCTCTTGCTCAAAAAATCTACGTGGTGCCAGTAGGCACTCTCGATGAGCCACCTGGAATTGATGCTGACGCCCAAATCTTTTGGGACGAAAGAGCGGACTGGGTAGAACATTCTTATAGCGAGGAGCACTGCCCTCGCTTCGGCACATTTGCTGAGTGAGCTGGCGGATTGAACAGAATGAAGACGCTAAGCAATACACTCAAGCAGGAGTTTGCACGCTGGGACGGAAAGTCTTCTGACGTGCTACAAAGCCTTGCGAGCAAGCATGGCAAGGATGTTGATTTCATTGAGACCTTGCTGGAGCTGGCGGCACAAGCGAAATTCGAAGCCGCAGCATCCTGGCTTATTAAGGCCAGTATACAAGCTGGCAGTAAGCTCAATGAAGCCCAGGCCCATCGATTCCTGAAGTTGCTTCCCGCATTCACCAATTGGCAGAGCAAGATACACATCCTGCAATGCCTGCATTTGTTCAGAATTCCCCCGGACCTGAAAAATGACATCGTAGCCTGTCTTCGTGCCGGGCTTCTGGATCAGAACAAGTTCCTGCGCGCTTGGACTTACCATGGCTGGGTTGTGCTCGCCGATCAATACCCTGAGTATCAAGATGAAGTACGGCAGTTTGTTAAACTTGCACTCAGGGATGAGCCCGCGTCAGTAAAGGCTCGAATACGCAATCTTCCGCCAGTTGCGTTCCTGTGATAGACGGCACGGTTTGTCCCCTTAAGTTACGAAGTTATCAGTGCCCTCTCTCTTTGTACCCCCTCTCTTCTCGCTCTCTCGAACTGGATAGCTGCCACGAAGTATCAAATAGCCGAGCACACCGGACAAAAGGGATCCGATGATGATTCCCAGGCGCTCATCGAACAACAGATTCACACCAGTTTCCTCGAAAGCCAGGGAACCGATGAATAAACTCATCGTGAAGCCAACACCACACAGTGCCGAGGTGCCGAGCAACGCTTTGTAATTCATGTCTTTGGGAAGCCTGCTCAGACCAAAAACCACCGCGATACTCGCGAACACAAAGATGCCAATGAGCTTGCCGACGACCAGGCCACTCGCAATACCCATAGGCACACTGTGCAAGACTTGTTCTGCCGTGATCCCGAGCAGTGTTATACCCGCATTGGCAAAAGCGAAAATGGGCAGCACAAAAAACGCCACTTTATGATGAAGTGCGTGTTCCAGCGTTTTTAACATGCAGGGGCCACCCTGGGCATCGCGTTGAATAGGAATAAACAAGGCAAGAATGACACCGGTAAGCGTTGCGTGAACACCTGACTTCAACATCGCAACCCACATCACTACGCCGACTACGACAAAAGGAAACGATGTTGTACCTGGTCTTCTGTTCAGCCACAGCAGAACAGGCAAACACAGGAGCACAATTAAGAGAGAGTAAAGAGAAATATTGGCGGTGTAGAACAGAGCAATAATTACAATAGCCGCGATGTCATCGAAGATAGCCAACGATGTCAGAAACACTTTCACGCTGAGCGGTATTCTCGAACCCAGTAGCGAAAGTATCCCGAGTGCAAAGGCAATATCTGTGGCAGTAGGAATTGCCCAACCCTGCATCGCCACGGAGTCGCCGGCATTGAACCAGGCATAGATCAAGCCAGGCACCACAATCCCACCGAGTGCACCCGCCAGGGGCAGACTGAGTTTATCCAGACTGGACAACTCTCCTTCGACCAGCTCTCGCTTGAGTTCCAGCCCCACCATGAAAAAGAAAAACACCATCAGTCCGTCGTTTATCCAAAGCAGTAGGGGCTTGGCAATTTCCAGATTGCCAACACGAACTTCTACTGGTGTCGAGATGAGCAGATCATAAAAGCCAGCCAGAGGGGAATTTGCTACCAACATAGCCGCCAGCGCCGCGAACATGAGTACGATCCCCGCTGCAGATTCCAGTCTGAGAAACTCTTCAATCCATTCTTGCAGCTTGCTTACCACCCTGTTAAACCCTTGAAATACTGTGAAAAATGTCAGATCAAATAGTACTACGGCCGCTCCAAAAATCCAGATCAGTCCGGGGGATTCTGCACCAGCACCGGCCTCAAAACACCGGCCATAAAAAAGCGAACCCCGCTAGGGATTCGCTTTTGATTTTCAGTTTCAGCCTGCGGGACAAGTCGCAACTCGTTACCCCATCAGCTTGAAACAGATACCTTTTGTATCAGAGGCTTTCAGCGTGCTCAGAGAGATACTCTGCAACACCTTCTGAAGTGGGCTTCATGCCTGACTCGCCTTTCTTCCAGCCAGCCGGGCAAACTTCGCCGTGCTCTTCTGTGAATTGCAGTGCATCGACCAGACGGATCATCTCATCGGTGTTACGGCCCAAAGGTAGATTATTAACAACCATGTGTTGCAGGACGCCTTCTTTGTCGATCAGGAAGGAACCACGCAGCGCAACACCGTCTGGATGTTCGATGCCGTATGCCAGGGTGATTTCGTGTTTAACGTCAGCGACCAGAGGAAAACTGATAGAGCCGATACCGCCTTTCTCTACTGGCGTATTGCGCCACGCATAGTGGGAGAACTGAGAATCAATGGAGACACCAATGATTTCAACATTCTTCTCACGCAGAGCTTCCGCTCTACTGTCATGAGCTAGAATCTCTGAAGGACAAACGAATGTGAAATCCAGCGGGTAGAAAAACAATACGACGTACTTGCCGCGATAATCTGAAAGTTTGAAGTCCGTTTTAAAACTGCCATCGGCCAACACTGCTGTTGCGGTGAAGTCCGGGGCTTCCTGGCATACCTTGACCATTCAATACTCCTGAAGTCTTGCCTGTTAATATCGTGTGTGCTGATTGCCCGAGTAGATTCGGGGTGCGCACTTTACCATAAGAGGAGACTGATAACTTGGTAACTTGCGGTTGCGGAGAAGAGAGAACTAAGCTTGCGATAGCTCAAGCTCCCTAAGTTACCAAGTTATCCGTGTCCGCTATTTCTTTTTGCCTTGAAGCCTTGGCTCGTCGTTTTCTCAATAACCATCCATTAAACCGGCGCAGGGCAAGCGCCAGACCTGTCCATACCATGATGATTCCTGCAAACGACGCGATTCCCGCAACAGTTTGACCTATTAATCCCAAGGCCTCCCCGGTATGTAAAAATCGCACCCAGGAACGGGCCTGGCGGCCTGCCGAAAGACTGTTAAACGGTGCCCATTCATGCACGTCACCTGTGTAGGCATTGAGCGTCAATCGGTGACGCTTTTGTGGCTGCCCGCCATTGCCTTGATCAATTGAGAAGTCGACGGTTGCGGCCGTGTCCTCAGGAATCGTCATGGTGATGAGATGCCAATCTGTGAGTTGCTCGCTGGCACGCTCGAAGAGCTCAGCGTATGAGCGTCGACTACTCCCTGTTGGAACTACAGCAGGCTGCTCTGCATTCGCAGTGGCAACGCCTCGCTGGGGCGGCTCTTCACCTGCAAGCCTGTAAACCATTCCGTTTGCCCATGAGTAATTAAACACTGTCGCAGTCGCGATAATGACAATAAGTGGGATGGCCGCCCAAAATCCGAACACGTGATGCCAATTGAAATCTCTGGCCGCACCGTATTTCGCGTTAGGGTGAAACCATAAGCGCAATCGCATCGCACTCCAGCGATAAACCGCTGGCAACCAAAGATAAAGACCGCTGAGCACCAGAAACAGAAACAACAAATTACTGGCGCCAGTAATGGCACGGGCGTTCGCCCTGCCCTCGCCGCGTACATTAAACCAACGGTGCCAACCGGTAACCGTCGAGAAAAAATTATCCAGCGCCTCACTGTGAGGCGAATGCAGCTCGCTGGTATAGGGATTGAGATAGCGCGTGCCGGAACGTCCCGCGCGTAATACGGCTGGACTGTTCACATCGTTATAAAAGGCGATCGAAGTTGCCTGGAAAGAATCCGAGCGCACTGTTTCAATCAACGCCTCCATTGCCAGCCGTTCCTGACCCGGCTCGGGAGCAACAAAATAGACCTGGTCTTCCATAGCCAGCAATTGACGCTCATAGGTGAGTATCACACCGGTTACAGACATCATGAGCACCACGAGACCAGCCAAAACACCACTGATCAAATGGGCCCAGAAGAGGATTTTGCGAAACATGGGAGTCAACCAGAACCACTCGAAAGAACGCTAATGCTAATCATTCTCAAGTGCAATTGCAATTCCGGGGCTATTGAGAGCCTGGGAAACAGCTCTAATTCCTTACCACCGCTATGTGGTGCGTGACACAGCTTTGAATTCGAGACCTAGATTGATTTTCCCCCTCTTTTCTTCGGTTAATTACCCTATACTGTTATGACAGTGATCAAATGCCAGGGCTATCCAGTGCGTCACTCCAAAGCAATAAAAATATGACAACCGTGCTCGTCAAGAGGTTACCGTGCCTACCCTGGTTACGGCTCTGCTACTCAATTGTCTCTAGCCTGGCACTACTGTGGGCGCACGCTTCTGTATGGGCCTCAGAAAATCAGCTCATTGCTCCGGTGCAGCGTGACGATGGATGGCTTGTTGCACATCCTGTTGAAGCAGGTTTCGATAAGGCAGCTCTAGCTCTTCTACTGCAAGACCTTAAGGATGGAACGATTCCGAATACCCACGCTGTGCTAATTCAGAGTGGAGAACAGCTCATCTTTGAAGAATATTTTGACGGCGATGACGAAAAGATGGGATCGATTCTGAGTTTGATTCCAGTTAAGCAAGCAATGAGCGGTGAACGCTTACATGACATTCGCTCAGTCACCAAAAGTGTTACGTCAATCTTGTTAGGCATTGCATTGGGGTCAGACTTCGAGAACGCGGTCTCGGCACCGCTAAGTACTTTTTTCCCTCAGTTTGAACTCAACTCAGAGATCGAAAGAGTTAACTTACATCATGTATTAACGATGACTGCTGGCTTTGAATGGAATGAGTGGTATGCAAGCGGGCTCAGGAATGATGAAGTCCGAATGAATTTCAGCAAAAACCCCACACAGTTTCTACTTGAGAAACCGTTGATAGAAGCACCTGGAGAGCAATGGAACTATAACGGCGGCCTTACAGAAGTAGTAGCAAGGATTATTGAGTCAAAGAGCACTCAACAACTCGAGTCGTATGCGGTTGACAATTTATTCTCGCCTCTCGAAATCACTGAGTTTGAATGGTATAGCCCCAGACGCTGGGGGCCAATGCCATCAGCAGCTGCCGGGCTTCGACTCAAAGCAAGAGACCTGGCAAAGATTGGCGCTCTTGTTCTCAATAAAGGTAAATGGAATGACACCCAAGTCGTTCCGCAAGAGTGGATAGAATTATCGACCATGCCACATACATCGACCCTTTCAAGTCTCGGGCGTGAAGGCGACTCCTATTATTATGGATATCAGTGGTGGGTACGGAATTTTGCAGATGAATACACCGCTATCACAGCGGTAGGAAACGGTGGACAGCGAGTATTCATACTTCCAGATCATCAACTTGCTGTCACGATTTTTGCCGGCCATTACGGCAGAAGAGATTACAGTGAACAAATACTCCATCGCATTATGGCTGCCAAGGATTGAGAAACCCTGATCAATCTCTTCTGGCTACTGAAACAAACTCAGCGAAGAACTAATAGTATAGACACCCCAGCTTATCCCCAGCGTCACGACAAAGAGCGAGGTGTGTTTTAGCCAACCCATCTTTGAGTAGTCCAAACCTCTCTGTTCACGCGAATTATTCCTCCGGAGCCACATCCAAATTCCTGTTGCAGACATAAGCAAGGTAAACAGGCCAAAAAGAAAATAGATTGCCTTGCTGACGATTCCGGCGAAGTCACCAAAGTGCAGAGGATCCATAGATTCGAGCAGGAAGAATCCCAAACCTTGCTCGGATGCGCGAGTAGTCATCACCACATCACCCGATATTGGATTTACAACGACTCTGTTGGCGGCGTCCCTGACCAGAGGCGTTGCCGTCCGACCGCTAATGAGTGCCGGCTGCACGCGATCGCCAATCACGGCACCCAGACTCACAAAGCGTGGCTGGAGATCGGGCATCTCCTGGCTAACGATTTCCAAAACGCGAGACAGCGGCAACAACTGGCGTTCATCCCCTTCCTGAAGTGTCGAGATTGGGGTCGGTGTGTTGAAGCTGTATCCGGTGTCATTTGCTACTCGCTCAACCAAATACCACACACCCGTCGCACCGATAATGAGCAAGAACCACAATGACCATACACCCAATAAACGATGCAGGTCGCCAAACAATATCCGCCACCCTCGATTGAAGCGTAATTGGAAAAAGCCTCGCCACCACTTTTTGTAGACAAAAAAAGCAGTCACCACTGATATCAGCATGACCACACCGAAACTGGAAACCAGGTAAGCACCGAAGCTCACAGGGAAAAACAGAAAACGGTGCATATCTCGAAGTATGCGCTGGGCGCTGGCAGGCCACGGTAGATCGCCCCGCACCTCCCCCGTATACGGGTCGAAAAAAACACGGCGCAGTACCCCGTCACTTCGATACATCAAACCAATTGATGCGAAATTGGCGTACAGAGGCGCTTGTAGATAGCCGAGTCTGCTATCGGGATAGCTTGCCGCAAAACTCACACTCATTGCTTCCCAGGCTATAGGTTCATCCTGTGCCTCGACCCTCAATAAGGGATTGAGCAACCAGTCGATCTCATTGCTGACGGTCGCCAGAGTGCCAGTAAGACAGATGACAAACATCAAAATACTCAGCTTATAGCCGACCCAGGCATGCAATCGAAACCAGCGGTTGGGCCTTTTCAGGTTGTGACTTTTTTCCATCACTCTTCAGGATGTTGGGAATACACGGACCAGCATCCTATATTGTTGATAATCTAATGGCAAATGATATTCATTCTCATTGGAGAGACCGCTAAAGCTGGCGATAACTGAGTAGATATAGATGGAGAGCAGCTAGAGAATAATTCTCACAATGACGTGAGAGAAAAGCTGCGTCTGATAATTGGACAGCATAGATAGTGACGCAGACGATGCCACTGGACAGCGCAGAAAACGAGAATAAAAACAGCGAATCCTTGTGGCGCTACTTCTATGCTGCACGCGGTGAGGCAGAAGAGGCGGCCTATCGTGAGCACTACCGCCACGCCGATATCTATCGCTGTATGGGCATTTGTTGGGTGTCGGCTGGGTTGATGTTGGCCCTGACCTTTCGCGATCTATTCTATCTCACCGCGCAGCCCGATCTTCTGCTCGGCCTCACTATTCGCACCGTGACCTTGATCATTGCGATCACAAACATCGTGCTTCTAAAGAACAACCCAACGACCCGGCAGATGGACATATCCATGCTGGTGCTGGCCATCAGCATCATCATGGGCTTGCTCTGGATTCATTACGCGCAAGATATTTCGGCCGCCCGGATGGTCGCTATCAGTACCATTGCCATCATGGCTTCTACAACAGGCCTTCCGGTCTACCCTCTTCTTCTGTGCTTAGCGTCCATTTTGCTTACAGTAGGAGATGCGGTGATTATCAACACTTCGGAGAATGTTGAACTCCAGGAATCTCTATGGATCATCATGGTGACTTATATCTTTGCCACGATTTTCTCTTGTGTCACCTCGGCCAATCATCACCGTGCTCGCTACCAGGCTTACTATGCCCAGTCACAAATAAAAACGCTGGAAGGTATCTTGCCGATCTGCTCGCACTGCAAAAAGATTCGCGACGACGAGGGCTACTATCAGCAATTGGAAAAATACTTGTCGATTTACTCAGGCGCGCAATTCACTCACGGCATCTGCCCGGATTGTATGGCTACAGAATACGAGTGGAGAGGGAACTAGATTCTATTCCTGCTCGGCCGAAATCAACCTGAAGCTCAACTCTCCCACTTCCGGTGCATGCTGCAGCGTCACTCGATAGCTCGCACCTTCGTACTGCAGCCCCTCGATTAGTAAAGTGCTGTCTGCGCCAAAATTTATCTCAGTACTCGCTTGCACCGACGAATCGATCGCAATCGCCGAAGTGAGATTGAAAAGAACAGGGTCTAAAGATGTCACTTGCATGCTGACCCGATACAACGCTTGATTCTGTGTCAGACGCACAAACGGTATCGTGAGTACGTTGTCACTAAAGCTGGATATCTCTGACAAATTCAAGGCAGCGTTCACTGACCAGCCGACCTGCTCCTGTAGAAGGGCAGCTTCGTCTACCCTCACTTTATCAGTTGTATCACGCACTCTTGCTGTCAACGCGAAGGAACGCAGAGGCAGGCTCTCACTACTCAGGCTGGGGCCAGTCGCGTGTAGTACACCATCTACATACCATTTGATTTCCAGTTCATGACGAACTGGTTGAATTTCATTGATCTGAAAAAGCTGGGTTTCTCCAGGCGTGATACTCACTTCATCTACATTTGGCGACATAGATTCGATCATGGAGATGTGTTGATAGATCCTCAGTACCAGGGCTTCTTCGTTAATAGGATCAAATGGTCTGTTCAGTGAGCGCATTTTTGAATTAGGTGTGGGCCGGTAGAGCCCCTGGCAGTATTTGGATCCTGCGTAAAGACCAGGCTCGTTGTCATCTCCAGTGTAGGGCGTAGGTAATTCTATATTGGGTTGGTCAATCCAGTGTTTCCACTTCAGGTTATCGAGACTAACCAGTGGGCTGACGTTTGGCTCGTTGGTGGGAGTGGTAGTAGCGCAGTCACTTGGCGTGTTAGGTAATGCAGAATCATACTCATCAGCCAACAGGCCGAAACTGTGGGCGGTTTCATGCAGAACCAACTCAGCCACGTTGATGTTTGTCGAAGCAACAGCAAACGATCCACCTGATCCTCCGTACTCCGAATCGTTTACGATAACGATTACTATCTCATTCTGATTCGAAGCGGTTATCGAATTGACAGTACTCCATACCGCAGTGCTGTCCGAACAAATCAGGCGTTGAATCTCTGCACAGTTATAGTAGCTGCCAAAAGCCGTGTCTTTGCTAACGCCATTCTCAGGGTGACTCACTCCGGACTCATTACTCGGCGTGTCGACTCTGTGCACATTAAAATAACTGCGATAACCGTCATAGGGTGACTCACCCAGAAATGCTTCTGCAGCGGCTGCAGCGTCAGTCTGCCATTGCCCCATCTCTGAAGAGAGATAGCCATCACCAAGGAGTACGATATCGATGCGGCTGGCTGCAGGTCCATTCTCGATGATCGTGCTCATTGATGAGATTGCCGCGACACCACCCAGCGCAATATCTGGATTCACCGTAAGTTCTTGAGCTGATGGCAGTGATGGATCAAGCAGGTCCAACTGCGTAATTGTCCCATCCTCAGATTGATAGCGGAGTGCCAAACGGTCGTACTGTAACCCAGTGGGCAGGAGTACACGCTCTATTCCCGATAAAGGTAAGAACTGATCAGAAGAAGCAATGTCCCCAGATTGCGGATCAAATATTTCCGCCCGCAAACCAAGACCAGCATGCAGGCTCGATTCCCACAAGACCAAGTCGCTTTGCAATGCCTGTAGAGTCACGCGACCTGACTGATTGGGCAGGTCATAGTCTGAGAGATTGATAAGAACAGAGTTGCCGCGCTGTTCGATGGCGAAAGCTGCTGAAGGGAAAACGGAAAGGAAAGCAGGGAGGAAAGCAGAGAGCAAAGCAACTAAAAAAGATACCTGTGCCGACCTGAAAAACAGCTTCATCGAATTCTCCTACTTTGATTTTACACAGCGGTGACACTTTATCGCAGCCATACAGAAACTGTCAGCTGTTTTTTGGTGTTATGAAGAGGCTGTGTGACCCTTTAAAGCTGAGCAAGTAGACCAGGATCCAGGATGCGGACTTTTTTCCATCCTGTCTCAATCAATCCACGGGATTCAAGTTGTTTAAGCGTGCGCGAGACTACTTCCCGCACTGTGCCTAACTCTGTAGCAAGCTGCTGATGAGTAATAGCCAGTTCTCTTTCGGCATTCGCCTTTCTGAGCAGATAACTCGCCAAGCGTTGATCAAGACGTAAGGTAGATCTGGCTTCCAAAGCTGACATCAAATCAAATACACGCTGGGACAACACATCGAACACATAATGACGCACAGAATCTTCCTGCGCATACAGTGCCTTGAACTCTACCGCCGGTATGACCACCACCTGTGTATTATCGCCTTGTGCCGCCACCCACGCTGGATAGAGCAGCTCTGAAAAGAGACAATTTAGAGCTAATAAGCAGGACTCACCAGGCTGTACCGTGTACAGAGTACTTTCTTTTCCATCGCTATCCATACTGTAAATGCGCAGCTCACCACAAGTTACCAGATAAGCACCACCGACAGTGTCGCCCTTATGAATAAGCGTTCTAGTAGAGCGTATTCTAAGGAGCTCTCCAGAGTGGACTATCCTGGCTTTAGATTGATCAGACAGCGTAGATAAAAACGGGAACCGATCAATATCCGAGATCTTCAGTTTGGCCATCGCAGATTCTATTAGTTAATGCGCCTTACACGCTTCGCCAAATGTAACCAAAGTTACATATTTGCTCGCTAAATGTCGGCAGAATTCATCGCGAAATGTGTTGCTTCTATCTGCAACCTTGATCCACATGCACCAGGAACTCAATCATGAACTCTATCAAGCAATTTTTTCAGGTCGGGACTATGTTGGTATTTTTCTCCATCGCCGCACAATCCTTTGCTCAGGATTCTGCGCTGAGCGACGGCGATATCATTGGCATCTACAATCAGGTTAATGGATTTGATATCGAAACCGCACTTCTCGCCCAATCAAAAAGCACATCGGAAGATATTCTTCAACTCGCCCGTTCAGTTGCCAATGACCACAGAAGCGTTCGGCTTGCAGCCGCTGAGCTTGCCAACCAGATTGGCGCTAACGTGACTTTACCTGCACTTCGACAAGCCGCAGCAGAGCAATTTTTCGAAACTATCGCAAACCTCGCCGCGCTGGAAGGAGAAGAATTTGATGCTGCCTATCTGCGTCATGAAATCGGCTTCCATAGTGCAGCAATGGAAGCAGTGCGCTCCATACTATTGCCGGCCGCTAGTCATTCAGCATTGGTTGAGCACTTCCAATCGGTGCTTCCTCATTTTGAGCATCATCTGAGTCAAACTATAGAAGTCGCTAAACGACTGGGATATTACGAGGATTAGGTGTTAAATTTGAATTTGGAGAGGGGGATACTGATTACTTCGCCACTTAAGAAGTAAGCTATGCTTACTTGCTCAATTTTATTTCATCCTCAAGGTAATAAAATATCAGTGCCCCTACTTTCTCTTGTTACGCTCTTAAAACTTGTTCAAACCGTTATAGATCTCACTCACAAAGCTCTCAAAAGTATATGTCTCCTCGCCTTCAGCCTTGCCTTGGGGTAGCTTTTTAGCAAATTTCGTTAACGATTCTGCATCGTGAATCTTTTCCCCCTTGTGCTTATGCTCTTGATTATCCTTGGTAAATTCTGACGCCTTGGTAGCGATCCGGCTGACTAGAGAAGGAACGCCCATTTCAATAACTAACTTACAATCGTCTTCGTTGCCATTAAAAACGCCCATCGCTATGGTTCTAGCGTCATTTTGTCGCTGTTTCGTTTGCTTTTTGTTCTTGAAGCGATCACCTAACATGACTCCCATACGAAGTGTCGTAAGTGCCAGGTTCCCTGCTGCGATGATAGGAGCAATGACCACCGCGCCTACTAAAGCCAAAATAGAGTTTGCAATACCTATGACACTTTGCACGACATCAATGGCTTTGTTTCTGACTTTCCAAACAATGTCTTTGAATCGATCCGATAGAAGTCGCTGCCTTTCCGCTTTTTCATCGCTAATCTGCTCGCCTTCACTTTCAATCTCTGTTTTCTGTTTATCGATCTCTGTACGGGTTTTCCGTGCTGTCACCAACCCTTTCAGAGCCAATAAAAGCGCACCTGTGTTGAGACCAAGCCCGGCCCACGAGGCGACTTGTGCCAGTTTTGCGGAACCACTGTTCGCCTTGGAGCCTGCATAGGTAATGATTTCCTTCATCGCCTTAACAACAACAGCGACTGTGCCTGATGCGGCCTTCACCGCCAGCGGATTGTCGAAAACTTTATAAGCCCCTTTCTTGGCTCCGGCCTTGGATTTTTTACCTGCTTTCTTGGCACCAGCTTTGGACTTCTTGCCGAATTTCTTGGCGGCGTTTTTGGAACCCGCTCTTAGTGCGCCAAACCGTTTCTTTTTCGGTTTATTTTCTACAGCTCCCTCTTCTGCCGCAATCTCGTCTGCGAACCATGCAGCTAGCTCAGAACCCGGTTCAATCCCGCCAGAGCTGCTCGCCTCGGAATCATGTTCAGGACTTTCTGCTGCTTCTGAAGATGCGGGATCAGGAGCGCTCTCTTCGAAATCGCTATCCGATTCTCTGAATGCATCGGCGTCCCAGTCGTCAGGGTCGTCCTCGTAATCTAGCGCCTCACCTACAGACTCAGCAGCGGGAGCAGCCTCAGGCTCTTGTGCTTCTTCCTCGCTGAAAGCGTCCGCATCCCAGTCATCGGGATCTTCTTCGTAGCCATAATCAGCATCTTCCATTTCAGCCGAGGCAGCGTCTTCTCTTTGCAGTGTTTCGTTAACAAGTTGCGAGGGGCGTTCATTGAATGTGGTGGATTTCAGTTGGAGTGAGAGCGGATCACTTGAGCGTGATTCCTGCATGATGTGCCTGGCATCATTGGAAAGAATTGATTGCTCGGAATTGACGCGCAACTGACTCACAGCGTCGCCACTCTGTACCGACTGCTGGAGTTTTCGCTGCGCAGCAGCATTCATCCTGTTATCAGGAATGTGCGGAGTTGCGTTGGATTGGTCCTGACTGCGCTTCTCAAGCTCACTGCTTGCCGCTGCCCGACTCTTGGCCTTGCGCTGTTTGTCAGCTCTGAAACTCATTGTTTTTTCTTATTGGAACGAGCGAGCTTACTCTAAAGCATTCGGGGGGCTATTTGCCAATTTGAGGGGTCATTTGTGAGGGATGGGCGGGTTTGGCGTGGTGTTCTGGTTTGGTTGCGGTGACACAGCCAGAGTCAGCCCAGAAAACTTCGAGGAACTCTCAATTTGAGGCTTGGGGTTGTCTGGTTATTGGGGGAAGTCCACAGTGTCCCCTACTTTCGCTCCTGCGTTTTTTAAGGCAGATCGAAATATCGTCGCTGCCTTCTAATTTCACACAACAGCTCATCGCAAAATTCAAACGAGATAGAGTTATTGAAGTTACCTTCTAAATAAAAGGTCCAGCTATCCTTGTCACGATACAGATCGAATCCTTCTGGATGAAATCTAGTTTGGACTAGCAATCTTGTTCCTGCCGCCTCTCCAAGTGATTCAGCTTGATCTTCAGTGACTTCAATAGACGTAAAAAACATAAGAGGTGTCTTGGCCTGATCTGCAAGAATTCGAGGAGCATTTATGTATATCTCATACTTTGAGCTACCAATTGAAAAACCATAAGACTCTCCCTCCGTAACTACGCTATTTATATATGTCACCCATAGATAGAAAATCCAGACAACCACTAGAACTGGGATTAATAGGAATCCTTTGATAACCGCCGACAATGTTTTCTTTCTTGATATATTCATAAATTTGAAAATCTATGGCAATGAACAAAAAGTATCAAAAATAACTCTATATGCTACAGATGCACCAGGCTCAATTCTTCCACCCACAATCGAGGCAAACCCACCATCAGCATGATGCGCCACAGCACCTGCAGCAGAATTACTATTTACACTATTCATAGTTAACTCTGGAAAAGCGAAATACGGTAAATCTTCATTTACTGAATTTGCGATCATAGCCACCTGAGCGTCTGGAGCATTTATCTTTCGATATGAAGCGTCTGTCGTTGGATTTGCTAGACTTACCCAAGCATTATAGTCCGTATCAGAAGTTCCAGCCGAAAACCCACCCGTGTCTTCAGTCACTCTACCCATATTTCCTGATTCTAGAGCTCCATACGAAATTACATTTGCATTCGGATCCCCAAGAAATTTAGCATTCGTAACTATAAAATTATGGCTTGCGACTGCGCCCGCAACTTCATTTGCAAGGGGTCGACTAACAAGGTAAGAGTCTAGCCCATTTGAATCGATATAGATTGCCGGATTCTCTCCTGAATACCCAAATGTATTGACCCCAGCCAACAACCCAATCGGATCACTCTGAGTATACCTACCAACCTCCGGATCATAATTCCGCATCCAGTTATAATGCTGCCCGGTTTCCTCATCAAAATACTGCCCCGGAAACCGCAGATTAACCGTCACCGAAGCAAAGGCATCAACATCACCCTCGCCAAACGCCTGCCCTTCCCACTGCCACACCGTTGCCTGGCCCACATCTGTTGCCAGACGAGGCGTCAGCAAGTGATCCCGATGCAAGAAGCTGACTGACTCAACACCCGTATCCTGATCAGCGTCGATCTGAGCCAGGGGGAACAGCCCTTCCGACCACACATAATCTCGAATCAACTCGCCAGTATCAGTAGTCTCACTGATCAGCATGCCTAGCTGATCATAATGATAGACAGTCGTACTCGGCGTACCAAACTCATCGTATATCGTCTTGCGAGTTCTCAACCCATCATCGTTGTAAGTGTACTCAGCGGTCACGACACCGTCTTCAATAAGCTGGTATAAACGGTTGGCGCGGTTGTAGCCAAACTCCTTGATCGTCAGATCCTGAAATTCAGAGAGTGGTTGTCCGGCTCTGGCTATTGCTCGGGTCAATAACAGATTGCTGACATCAGTTTCATAAGTCAGCTGCTCATCCACGCCACCACTGCCAGTTCTCGTTAGCCGATTGCCATTGGCATCGTAGCTGTAATCAATCTCTGTTGTTCCAATATCGTCATTGGTCAAGCGATCAAGGAGATCGTAGCCATAACTGCGCGAATCACCGGTCCCTGAACGCGCAATCAAATTACTGTTGAGATCATAGTCGTACAGACGCTGATCAATGATACTCAGGCCCTGACCCAGGTTCTGTTCCGTGAGACGACCCTGTAGATCGTATTCGCGCACATCCATCAGGCCATTGCCGAAGGTCATGGAGGTAATCTGATTGTCGCCGCGATACTCCACATTGTTGACGATATTCTGCGTTTGCCCATCAACAGTGGTATCGACAGAGGCCATGCGCCTGACGGCATCCCGCCCGTAGTTGATTACTCTGCCAGATGGCAGTGTCATGGCTTCAATATTGTCGCCATTGTCATAGGAGTAGGCGGTGATGTAGTTCACACCCAGTTCATTGCGCGTCATCTGGGTTAAGTTACCGAATCCATCATAGGCATAACTGTAGTTGCCACTTTCATCCGTCCTGCCACACAGTCGACCAACACCAAACGCACAAGAGTCATAGCTGTACACCACATCTTCCGCTACACCTATGGGTTCCAGAAGATGGCCAGCAGGAACAGAAAAAGTCTTGTTTGTAACCCGCTCCAGCTCGTCATAAAGGTAAGTGATGATAACGCCTCGAGCGTCAGTCACTTCCGTTAGATTGTTCGCAACATCGTATTCATAGGTCGTTGTTCCGCGATCCTGACTGATCTCAGCAGTCATTCTGCCCAAAAGGTCGTAGCTGTATTGGGTAACAACACCATTTGGAGCAGTCACCTGCTCGATTCGGTCATCGAAGTTGTATACAAATTGTGTGATGCCGCCTTCTCTGTCTGTGGATTGTTCGAGTCTGTTTGCGTCATCAAATACGTTATCAGTGGACGTGGTTTCGAGCTGAGAGTTATTAGGGTCGAAGATTTTCTCGATATTACCGTTGGCATCAGGCAGAAACTTCACGACTGATTGCTCAACCCCATGTGGAGCTTCGCTCGCTATCAATCGATTGCGCATGTCGTAATCATTCATCAACTGCTGTGCGAGGCTACCGTCGCCATTAAGCGTCTCTACACTCTCTATATTGCCAACATTGTCATAGCCAAACGCGACTGATTGCCCAAGATTATCAGTCACGGTTTCCAGGCGACTGCGCAGATCATAGGTGAAGCTCAGGATCACACCGTCTGCCGTGGTCATGGTTTGCAGCAGACCAGTGGGGAAATAAGTGAATTGAGTGATCCGTGTATTTCCGGGAGAGCCAGCTGGTGGAAACTCAGCCTGCGTCATCAACAAGGCAGAGTCGGGGAAATATTCGTACTCAGTAATCAATCCATTAGGTGAAATACTGCGCTCAAGCAGACCTCGCGAGTCGTACTCCAACTGTGTGGTGTGCCCCAATTCATTCCTAATCGATTCCGGATTACCCGTCGCTGGATTGCGATCAATGATTACCGAGTGATTGTTGGGATTGGTGATGCTGGTAACCAGTGAGAAATCATCATAGGTAAAGTTGGTACGGGCACTATTAAAGTCTTCTAGATGCTCCAGGATATTGCCTCTGCTATCAAAAACCCTGTCGATGCGAGAGCCATTCGGTCTAGTGGTGCTGACAGCATTGCCGTCGTCGTCACGGACATGCACTGTTTCTCGACCGATCTCATCGATATAGAGGACTGTTCTTGAATTGGCATCCAGTTGTGTGGATGTGCTGTGTTGTCGGGCATCTGTGAAAGACGCTTGACGGTTGGCATCCGGCACCCCTGTACCAGGCGCGGTCAAGTCCTCAGCCATCGCATTACTATTTTGATTACTGGTCGAGCGAACGGAACCATCAGGCAGGGTTACGCTCTCCAGTTTACCGAAACCATCAAATTCATATTGGAAGCTGAATCCCCGTTCATCTGTCTTGCTGGCCACCAGATTGCGACTGTCATAAGTGTGTTGGACAAACGAGTCGTCAGGGAAACGCACTTCCAGCAAATTGCCAGCAGCATCATGCTCGAAACTGGTAGTTCGTTGTGCAGGATCAGTTACCGAGTCCAGTAGACCATCAGCGCCGTAGGTGAATGTGCTTACCTTGCCTACGGGGTCAATGATAGTGCGGAGTCGCCTCTCGCCGTCATAAGTGTAGGTCACGGTATTGCCGTTTCTGTCGACTCTTTGGGTCATGTAACCATCGGAGTCAAAATGCATTTGCGCGCCGTTTTTCGCAGTATGAATAAAAGTTTCGGTAGATGGGTCTCTCACAAGTGAACTAAAGTCCGAAGGCGGGCTAATGTACTCTCCTGTTGAAACATCCAGAATTTCAACAGGCTCACCTGGAATATTTACTACTTCACCTTGCTCTGCGAGTACAACGGGCTCATAGCTGGTGGCGCCGCCTTCAGGTGAGACTAACAGTGCATGTTCAGTGAAAGGATTCAATTCATCCAGCACGAGTCGGTAGAATCCTCGTAACATCCAACCAGCTCCAAATGCGCTGTCTCGCTCATTGATGACCTGCACATTGCCAACGTATGAATCAGTGGTACTTGCTCTGGTTACTTCTGGATATTCGGTGAGAATAGTAGACACATAGTCATAGATACCTGTATCAAAGCTAGTAGTATCGATAGCCTGTGACACTTCAAACCCTGGGCCAAAACTATCTTCAGGTTCGGGTCCGGGATTGGGTATTCCTCCAGGCACTAAAAAGGTGTTTCTGTTTACTTCGGCTCCTTCTATTGCCACAGAGTATCGAATTTGGCCTGGCTGCAATCCCGTTTCGGGTAGAGTGCCTTTGACTGGAATTATTGAGTAGGGGTATGCGCGATTTGAGTGATAGACAAAACTATGCTCCCAATCAGTTTCGAGTGATCGGTATACGGGCAAATTGATTTCATGGCTCAGTGCACCATCGTTGAGAGATACGGTGGAGCCAATTGGCATCTTGTCTTGTCCGGGGCCAGTGCAACCGCCACAGGTCTTCAGGTCATTCTGCGCAGGCTCTACCTCTGTTGGTACAGGTTGAACGCCAAAGTAGCCTCCCCCTTGAATTCCTTCACAACCTTCTGCGGCCGCGACCACAACAAATGCGCCGACAACTCGCGGGAAATCTAGGTAGTCACTATAAGGGTTACCACCAAATATCGTAATTGGAAAAACAAACACCGTATTACAGCTTACAATCGCTAGCTGGTTTGGCTCTGGAGTTGTATTCCTTTCTCTGAACGATCCGATTCTGGAAGCACGAGCCGAATTTGCCACTCGTGATTGCAGTGACTGATTTGAAACAGCCATCGGCGGAGCACTTGGAACCACTTCATCGGAATTGGCTTGCAATCGATTTGCAACGAGCGCCAGTTGAGTTCCGTCAGGGAACCCGAGTGTATTTGGGATCTGCAATGAAACCGCTTGGGTAAACTGAACCTCCGCCGGCTGGATTGAGAACAGTATTGGTGGTTCATCTTCATTTGCCACGCCGCCAGGAGCAAAACCCGAAGGCACTTCATTGATTGAAAGTTTGCCAACGAACGGAGTGCCATCCGGCATCACAGCGGAATCTGCAGGGACAACGAGCTCTGCACCCATCGTAGAATTCACCACCACTGTAGACTCACCCGGAACGACTTGCACTTCATCTTCTGGTCGAATTCGCGGCACACCAAATGGCCGCTCTATCACGTTAGTAACATTCTGCAACGGCATATCAAATTGCTCGTATGAGCCATAGCTGCTTCCGTCTGCCGCAAGTTGCGCAGTACTGCCGTCGATACGTAAGCGCGTCGCACTTGGAGGAATTGGGCTCAATAAGAACTCACCGTTGAGATCCGTGGTTGTAGAGATCAAGGCGTTTCTTTCGGCATCAAGATAGGACACTTCGGACCCAACCACTGGCACCAGATTACCTTCACTCAAGCTGATGCCATCGACAACACGGCCACGCAGCTCAGTCGCATTCGCCGCACTTGCATCTGGAACGGTTATGGTTATCTGCTCGCTGTCAGTCTCGCGTTCGTCTTGAGCAATGATCGTGAAGTCGAATGTGCCCGCTTGAGAGCCCGTGGGCTGAAATCTAAACTCACCAGTTTGATTATCGAAGAGAGCGCCTTCAGGCAAAGGTAGTGGCTCGATACTGTAGCTGATCGGTACATCACCAAGATTGTAGGCAACCGCGACCAGGTTGAGTGTTGTACCAATCTCGGCGATACGATCACCGATAGCTTGCAAAGTCAGATTGGCTGGCGTTGGCACATTGAGAATGACAGTTGGACTGGTGTTGCCGGCGCTGTCGCTACTGCTGAGTTCGATGGCTTCGTTCTGCTCAACTTCCATTTTCACCATGAAGCTGCCATCAGACTTCACGACTAAAATCTCAGAGGTATTGTTGACTGGATTAAGAACCGTAAGTAGTGAGCCCGCTTCCGCCGCACCTGGTGCACCATTAACGGTAATCTCACCATCTATTGGTGCACTGCGGGTGATAAGTGACAAATCAGGCGCTGCTGGCGCTGAAGAATCCAGCGTGATTTCGATCTGTAGCGTTTGTTCATCCCCGCCTGCATCACTGGCCACCAGGACGAACGAATTTAGACCTTCAGCAAGCTGTACCTCAGCACTAAAACTGAAATCAGCTTCTTGGATAAGCGGCTCACCATCTAGAGTCAGTTCAGCGAACTTTGAAACCACACCACTGATAGAGATCTGAGCCTGATTGGTAATACGTTGCAACTGCGGGCTAGTGAGAGTGACGTCCAGTGGCGTGGTATCAAGCGTGACTGATAGAGTCTCAACAGTGATATTCCCAGCCAGGTCGGTTGCTCTCAGCTGTATTTCATTGACACCTTCAAGCAAAGTGAGTGTTGTGCTGAATGTAAGATCGGCATTGATGTTTACGGAATTGCCCGCGACCTCAAGCGTTGCGATCTCGCTAAGTTCACCGCTGACAACGAGTTCGGCGTCACCTGTAGTAATTCCATCATTCGGAATCAGGCTCAGTATCTGCGGAGCAATGGTATCGAGATTGACCGTCAGTTCTTGTTCACTGACGTTACCCGCAGCATCAGTAGCCCTTGCGGTAAATACGTTTGGCCCTTCAAGTAGGGTTTGCTCCAGTGAGAATGACAGGGTTGACGAATCGACTGCCACTGACTCGTCATTTATCTCCAGATCGGCGATCTCACTCAGAGTACCCTCAAGCGTTACTGCGGGCGTGTTAGTAACAGAGTTGTCCTCAGGATTTGTGAAGACGATGGTCGGTGCGAGCGAGTCGAAAATCAGAGTGTAAGTAAGAGTGCCGACGTTGCCGGAAGGGTCGGTAGCTGAGAAACTAAAATTATTGACACCTTCGAGCAGAGAAACTTCATGACTGAATGAGAAATCTGCTGCGATGGCAACAGGATTGCCATTAACAGTCAATTCCGCTTCTTCATTCAAATCACCAAGAATAGTGACTGAATTAGTATTCAAGCGGCTGCCATCCTCAGGAAGGAGTACGGTAATGATCGGTGGAGTCTGATCGAACTCCACGGCGATCACGAAGGGCTGGCTGGCTTGGTTGTTGGCAACGTCCGTCACTGCAACAGTAACAGAGTAGTCTCCTGCAACATCAGGCAACCACTCTATAAGCCCACTTGTATCAACGGTCATGCCGGTTGGGGCTTCCAGTAGCGCATAGGTCAGTGCATCCCCTTCAGGGTCTTCTGCTTCAACCAGATAGGAATACTGCACACCCACGAGGGCATTGAGAATCGGTGCAGAGACTATCTCTGGGGGCCGATTATCACTGGCCAGCTTGACCAGAAAAGCGTCGCTGTTGCCATCGAGATTGGCTTGAAGCGCATTCACTACTGGAAAGTCTTTGTCGGAGGTAGTTGTACCTACGATCACGGTGCTGCCTTCTGCATCAATCACCACGTCCGAGCCCTGGTCTTGATGGTTACCACCGTAGTAGCTTGAGAACAGTAGCTCGCCAATATCTTGTGAGAACCGCGCGATGAACATATCCGCGTTGTTTTCTTTGTCATCCTGTAGTGGCTCTACCAGAGGAAATGTTTTCGAACTGGTTTCACCGACTAGCCAGATAGAACCATTGGGGGCGACAGCAATACCGTAGGCAAAATCTTGTTGATTGCCACCGAAGTAAGCAGAAGCCAACAGACTATCGCCGCTGCTGGAAATAAGGGAGAGAAAGCCATCTCTACCACCACCGCCATAGTCTGATTGGAATACTCCGGCCGTGGTTGGAAAGTCAGTCTTTGAAGCGGTTGTTCCTGCTACCAGAATGTTGTTTTGCGAGGTTAAAGCCAGGTCCTCGATCACATCCAGCTTGCTTCCACCGAGATTAAGTACAAACTCAAAGCTGGTACGGTCTGGGCCAAGCTTGGCGACGAAACCGTCGTCTGAGCCACCTTGAAAGCCACTGGAAAATGCGTTGTCAGTGTGAGGAAAGCGTTGGTTAGAGCTAGTGTAACCGGCGATGTAGACGTTATTGTCAGAATCAACTTCGACTGCTTTGGCGCCGTCGCTTTTATTACCGCCGAGATAGCTGGAGAAGAGGATTGAGTCTCCTGTTGCACTCAGCTCCGTTATAAACGCATCGTCTTGTTGGTCTCGTTCGTCCTGTAGAGGGTTTGCCAGTGGAAATTCGTCCGAGCGTGTTTCCCCAACGACTATCACACCATTATCAGGAGTCAGTGCAATGTCACGTCCCTCGTCATCATCTTCACCGCCGAGATAAGTGGAGTAGATCGGCGCACTGCCATCCAATGTGAGCTTGACTACATACACATCACTGGAGCCGCCACCGTGAGCTGACTGAACCGGGTTTAGGAGCGGGAAGTCTTCCGATTGCGTCGTACCAGTGATGTAGACGTGACCAAGTTCATCGACTGCGATTCCCTTGTCACCGGACTCCACTTCATCGTTGAAATTACCTTCATCATCCGTTCCACCGATGACCGAGCTGAACAGAAGGGTCTGACCATCCGGTGAAAATTTGCTCACAAAAGCATCGGTGCGCTGAATTGTGCTGTTTGGATTGTTCGGGTTGTTTGGATTCGGAATGATGAGGTCTGTTGTTCCGGTTACGTAGATATTATTGTCACCATCTACCGCAATCGTCGCACCGCTGTCATTCAGGTTGGCACCCAGATAAGTGGAGAACTCAACCACCGGATCAATAACCAGCGTGTGCTCCTTGTTATATTCATCCAGATCAAAGCCGACGATAGGCTGGCTGCTGGCTGAAGATCGAATGGCGAAGCGGCCCTCAACAGTTTGTCTGGTACCTGCTATCTCTTGATAGATATAGGGCGCACGATGGCTTAGTTCGCCAAACTCTGTATCGAGAACCAAGGCACCATCCGCTGCGATCCTCGCCCCTGTAACGCCTTCGAAGCTGAGTTGAATGTCATCGGAGTCAGCGCCCGGTTGCAGGATGAAGTCGTATTGGAGCTGCTCTCCATTATTTGTGTAACGTAGATCAATACCGTTGTAGACATCATCAACCATCAACTCTGAATAGAGTGAAACATGGTCAATCCAGTTCTCAGGATTGTCTCCCTGGATATAGTTGATATAGCCATCCATTGCTTGCGAGCCGCGAAGAGCGCTCTCACGCGATGCATCCAGCAAGGTAAAAGCAACCACCTGTACTTGCGGACCTGATTCTCGCAAATTTTTAAAGGCAAACTCCGCCTTGTTACCGCTTAGCAACAAGGTATATCCAGCTCCTCTGCTGAGATAGTCGATATCGTGAGGAACTTGTCCGAGATTTTGTTCGAATCCCAACGGTGCTGATTGAAAATCAGCGGTCGTTGACTGTCCTTCAATCGCGGCTATCGGTGACTGATATCCCAGCGTCAACAGCGATAGCAACAACGCTGCGAAAAACATACACCGAAGATCACGATTCGAATTAGCTAGCATTACAAATTCCCTAATACTGAATGACGTCCAGATTCTCTACTGCAGAGAAAAGCCTTGATCACCACGCTCTTGTGGCCAGTTATATTGGTTACCTGAGAAGGCGATGAGCGATCTGCTCAACTCACCACTTGGCAATTGCTCAACTTTGACAAACTGAACATCTTCACCATTGGTGAATTGTTTTAGTTCCTCGTTGAGCGCAACCGAGACTGTGAATGTGGCTGTGACCAGCAGGTTGCTGAATCCGTTAGGGAGACTCACAGTAAAACTTGCTGAACCGTTTTCGAAGGTTCCTTGAATACCATTGCTGGCGACCGTGATTGAATTTCCAGAGAGCGGCGCTACCAGCAATTCGAGTTGTGCATCCAGCGGAATCATTGACGTGGTCAATTCGACAGTTACTGGATTAGGAGTGGTTTCCGGGACTCTCACGTCATCGAAGCCAGTGGGCAGTTGGGGTACGGCTATGCCCGCTACAGAGGTGATAGCGAGCGCTGGAAGGCCAGCACCAAATGTAGAACTTGGGTCAGCGTGGCTGAAGGGGGGATTAGTGGCTGTGATGAAGAGTAAATTTTCAGCTTCGATTCGAATTCGGCCTAAACCGCCTGGCCCAAGTCCTGGAGTATCGCCACCACTGACTTCAATCAAGCCTGAACCACTGACAGTTGTTGCTACAATGCGGATCGCTCCTCCACTGCCACCTCCCCCAAGTCGGGTCAAAGACGCCGCACCAGAGTCTCCTCCGTTCGCTGTAATGCGGCCATTGATTGCTACTTCATTGGACGCGGCAATCAATATCGCACCGCCGCCACCTCCGCCGCCTGTGCCAGGGTAGGTTTCATTTAGCACGCTTCCTCCACCACCGCCGGATCCTCCAATTAGAGGAATGAGCGTGTTGATTCCATACGTACTTCCTCCACCATCGGGTGTACAACTGCGTCTAACTCCCGTGCTTGCATATCCGCCTGCGCCGCCTGTACACGGATTGTTGAAAAGTCCGCCCGCTCCTCCTCCGGGTCCAAAACCTCTTTGCCCCGCCCGAGATAGCGATCCAATTGGAGAAGGTATTCCGCCACGACCGCCCGCGAAGGCACCAGGTCCTCCGGCGCCACCTTCACCGCCGTCAAGTCCCTGACCTTGACCAGCATCGGGAGAATCGAACCCATCAACAGAAATGGTGCCATCTATCACCACATCCTGTTGAGCGACGATAAAGACTGGCGTATTCGTTGCGTTCGCAAGGAACGTGAGTGTTGCACCCGATCTGACTTCGAGATTGACGAATTGAAACACGCCATCAGGTGGGAGTTGCAACGATTGATCAGTTTCCACGATGAGAGTGCCATCCGATCCGTCGCTGCCACTCTCGAAAGCCGCTGACGCCAATGGTGCGGCCAGAACCAAGAGCAATGCACTCGATATCTTTTGGAAATGTTTCATAGCTTTGTCCTTTCTAACTGTCTTGCCGACGCGTACCGCTCGGCCTTTCACTAGTTGGTAATTTCTATAAATTGATCTGCTGAATTTTCGAAAGTGACTCCACCATTGACTGAAGTAAAATTCAGCTGGCGTAAGCCCTGCGCCGCCACCCCAACCACACTGATCTGTAATACGAGTTGTGTCCCGCCTGGATTCGAGGTGATCGAGTCGATAACAATGTCATTGGCTGGATAGATTTCGAGACTGGCAACTGCATTCAATCCCAAACCGGTGAGGGTTATTGTTGCTGACGAGCCTTGCGCTAGCTGATTTGTGTCATTGCTGACAACCAATGGCAAAGTTGTAACACCTACAGGCGCTGATACAGCAAATCCTTGATCTGTAGAAGCTGGTGGCTGACTGTACAGCACACCCACGGCCTTGCTTGCTACGGCATCGGTATTGTCAACGACACCTGGCGCACGGCTATAAAACACGCCGATACCTGTCGAGGCGTTGGCGTCGAGGAAAAACTGCTCACCCTGCAATGGGGCAACGGATTCGACGAACAGAGAGAGATTCGCACCGAGCTCGGAGCCGGTTTGAGAGATGATTAGTCGGGTACCGCCGGGGATCAGCCCTGTGACTTGCAGTTCAAATGAAATTTCACCTGCAGGAATAGTGAACTCGGTGGTATTGAGTATTGCCAATGTGGCATCAATGAGAGCTACCTGAAATACCTGACCAGACTCAAATGGAGATTCGAGCCTAAACGAGATAGAGGTGGGTTCACCATTCGCTGGGACTGCAATTGGGCTCGGGAAAACACGCAATGGGAGAGTATTTTCTTGCTCATCGATGATCCCTGTCACCGTTGGGACTATCCGAATCAAGTTCCCAGCCGCATCGTACTCGTATTCCAGAGTTCGCACTGCTTGCCCGGTGGCATCCAATGCCAGAATACAAAGCATTAACACCGAAGCTCCCAGGCAAAGGGCTTTGGTTGTCATCCAGTTAATAATCGTTCTCACACCGTCACTCGTCAGTACTGCAAAATAGCAAAGTCGCTACTTCCGGGTTTGCGCTAAATTCGAAGGGACTGTGACTTGATCTCCTGGTTGGGAAATCAGGAAGAATCTGTATGAGCTATGCAGTTCATACTTCTTGGACGATGCGGGTAGATTCAGAACGAGAAGGAGTTCAGTCCTTGCCTTTACACTCACGCCTATCCTTACACACGGGTCTCACTTCTTTGAGGGGAATTGTATAACTGACAGTGAATACTGGTGTCTGTAGGACTACTCCCACAAATGGCATTTTTTTGGGAATATTGACCACACGGCACAAAAATATTTTTTTTGCAAGGTGACAGTTGGTTGACGTTCGGTTGACCGACTGATCATTTTTTAATCAACAGAAACTGGTTACTTAGTAACCTTAGGTGTAATTGCTGAGTCGATGACAATCGTTTCACTTTCCAAATGATTGGCAGTGGAAGCTGAGAATCGTCCAAGGAATGGCTTGAAGGGGGGGTGTAAGATTGCTATTTGCGGGGCGAGCGCACTGAAATGCACTCGGACTAATCGATTTTAGTTACTTAACCTATAGTGTCATCGTTTTTGGTTGCGAGCATATAACCGATAACTCTTAACGCTACGAGATAAGTAAGCACTACAGCGATGAATATTAGTTCACTTTCAATCCAATCCTTAACAAGATAGTAAAATACAGCGATTAGAAAAATTCCTACGTAGTAAACCACTCTCTCTATAGTCAGAAAGTCACGCATATTGCCAAAACACTAAACGAACTTGGAAAGGGAAACTTCGAAGATAGAGAAACTTCAGCTTTCTCTGTTATTGCTCGATCGGCTTCACCATCCCCATCTGACGATTGGTGATAGTCGAGTACGCAACCGAGAGTGATGCAACGCCGACTATGGAGACGATCAGGCTAAACGGAGTTGTCAGCCAGATGGCGCCATCAATGAAATTCAACAAGATGAATGGCAGCCCGCAGACAAAGGGGACCAATATCACCGCATTGAACATGAGCTTTTTATTGTGGCGGGTTTGCTTCCATGACAAAGCCAGCCCATGTTCGTCGTTTACTGCTGATGCTGGAAATACCAGTGAAAAACGCATCAACGTAATCACCAGGGCAATCGTAAGCACTATGAGAAGTACAGATAGAATCTGCGGTGGCGCCCCTGATCCCACAGGCGCGTTAGGTGGCGCTACCAGTGCCACTATGATGCCAACAAAGAAAAAGACAGGTATCGAAAGCAAACCGAAGTAGATTGGATACCGAACTGCCCTCAAGACATCCCGCGACCAAACCATCGCACCAAATACTGGAACTGAGTCCTCTCCCAGCAAGATGATCCTGTGGGTGCTGACGATGATCGACATCTGAAAGAACAGGTATAAAACCTGTATAACAAAACTCGCTCCCGGACTCGGCTGAGTAACGGTAAAAAGCGTGAGCGCCCACAACACGATAAAAGGGAACACTAGTGCTTTGGCGAGCCTGATACGGTAGTGATAGACGTAACCTAGAGCTGCCAGCAGAATTTTAGTGAACATGTTTTGAGCACCTACCTTCCTTGAGTGAGTATAGTCTTTGTTCGTTCTTCTGCATTGTGCCAACACTCGGCGGTAATTCAGACAGCTCAGGAACAAAGAACCATCTGTAGACTATCACGAAATTCAGGATGCAGGAAAAGCAATGCAGATAGCAAATGCGAGGAGTGAATTCGCTCTAACAATTCGCCACTATTTGCACAGTATCCAGAATCTATCCAGAAAGCTCATGAGCAAACTCTGAAAAATCGTGCTGAGTTAAACTTCGCTGATAATCTTCTGCCCTGGGAGAATTTGATGCGCACTTTGCCTATTTGCTTGCTCATAACGACGCAAGGAATGCTAATGGCCTGCACGGCTTCCAATGATCGATTGGCGACTCTTCCTTACGAACCAAGCACAGACTATCCCTATGGCCGCCCGAACCCTGAGGCACCTGCTGAACTCAGTCAGTTTGCCTTCATGATTGGAGCCAATGACTGCACGGAAGAGCGCCTGAACAACAGCACCGGCGAATGGGACACAGGTGTGCGCACCTGGGATGCGAAGTACTACATGAATGGCTATGCTATATCCGACACAGGTCGTTCGGGAAAATCCAACAATGGGAATATCAGGATCTACGATCCAGCGACCGAGCAGTGGGTAGTGACTTATTTCTCAATGCCCGTGTTCGGCACGGGCACTTGGCGAGGAGGATTGGTGAATGACGAACTAGTCCTCGAACAACCACAACGAGCACCGGGTACTGAATTGGAAGGCGTATCAAGACTCACTTTTTCCGACATCAGCGCACAAGGCTTCAATTGGACAGGAGCGTGGGTCAGTAATGATGATCCGAGCTTAATCTTCCCATTTTGGCGAATTTCTTGCTCCAAACGCAACTAGGCGCAAGAAGGGCAAAAGGGACACTTACCACTAACAAGTTAACCAATTACCCTACCGGTTATTTTGTTAGTGTCCCCTCCCAATCAATTCCAGGCCAGCTGATAATCCTCTGGAAAAGGACCATCTTTAAAATCCATCGGTGACGCCGCGTGGATATCATCGCGCAGCAGTACCTGCCTGACCATTTCCGGGATCATCACCATACCGACATACTTGCCCAGGCACTCGTGCGAGGCGAATCCGAAGTTGAAATTGTGATACCAGTTTCTGTCGGGATTGAACTCGTCGGGATTACTGTAGGCATAGGGATCGAACATTGCTGACTGCGTAAGTGTCAGCACATCTGTTCCTTTTGAAATAGTAGTCTCTCGGTCTGTGCCTTTGGCGATGGTGTAATCCTCAGAGAGCTTTCTGAACATATAAGGACTGATAGGCACGTAGCGCAGTGCCTCCCACACCATATTGTCTATTTCGGTTGGATCAGCTTGTCTGGCAGCAGCGTTGGCACGGGTAAGCAGATCGGGATCATCCAGGAAGAACTGGATCACCTGGGCCACGGCCTGGGATGTGGTTTCTACCGAACCAATCAATAGGCCACCCGCATTGGTACCCAGTCGCTGCAGATCGAAATCCACCGACTTCGCAAAGGAACTGCGCAGCATTCTCTTCACTACGTCGGGCTTTTCAGCCAAAGGCGGCTTGCCGACCAGCTTGCGTAACAGATTGATCGGCATCTTGAGCATGCCCAGAATGCGATCGACGATTTTCACAGAGATCAGTTTTCTGACCATCAACACCTTGATGTAGGCCACCAGCTCTTCCGAGGATTTGTCATGCTCGCTGACGATATGGTCGAACTTCTCCTGTGAATTGAGATCGAAAGGCTGATTGTGAAAACAATCGTACTGATTCCAAAAGGACCATTTGATGAGCTTCTTGGGGTCGATGCCATCCAGGCCAAAGTAATCCTGCACCATAATGGTTGGCACCATACGGCAGTAGGAGTTGACGATTTCGATGCTGCCACCGGCGTTATCGAGAATCTCCCTGGCTGATTTGGCAATGAGCTCTCTCACTTTCGGGATATCATCGCGATTAAGCATGCCTTGCATGATCGATTTTTCACGATAGTGCAACGCATCATCATCGTGAGCCATCAGATATCCCACTTCCGTAGCCGTCACTCCCATCTTGGGCTTGTACAAATCCACTGTGAAGATCTTTGGCATTTGCAGTGCATCGCGAATGTCGACGAACAACGCCAACAATGTGCAAACCGGTGTAACCAAAACCGGGCGCTCTTCCCGAAGCTGCTTGAAGAATGGCAACGGCTCTTTCTTCATCCACTTCTGCACCAGCAAATATTTCTCAGTGTCTGGCGCTGCATCATATTCTGCTAAATAGTCTGTCATTGTGATTCGCCCCTAAAGTGTTTTTATATATTCAATGAGATCCCAACGCTGTTCTTCGTTGAGAGCAGGTGGTAGCGAGCCGTCCAGCTGCGGTGTCCGCCCTGCCGCGTATTCGTGACCGCCATTCATGTCGCCGCGGCGGAAGGTATTGAAGGTGAAACCGTCATAGCCTTCCGAACGCATACCTACCTTCACTGGGTCGAACTCACGACTGCCCACTTCGAACGATTCAGGCCGGTACTCACCGTTTGGCGGATCGCCGGGCCGGAACGATGGCAACAACAGATCATAGAGAGTCGGTACTGAACCGTTATGCAGATATGGCGCGGTTGCCCAGATGCCGTTCAGCGAACGCGCCTTGTACGAGAGAAGCGAGCTATAAGGATTGGATGTGGTGTCCGAATCATAGTCGCCACTCTTAATAGTGGCTGGCATGTCGTTGTCGAACAGCGACGCCGCCAAGACATAAATCCTGTCGAGCCAGCGACGCAGAAACATCTTGTCTGGGTCAGGCGTGCCAATCACACCACGCGTAGCACCGGTGAGAATCTGCACCACGGGTGCTTCCGCTTCGATAAAGACATCGCCGACATCGGTGGTTTGTGTGGTATGCACGAGGTTTCCTGAAGCGCCAGTGTACTGCACGCTATTCTCGGCCATGGCCACATCGGTGCCGATGGATGAGAGCTTACTCATCTTGGCAATCACCACGCGATCCCAATTGTCACGCTCGATGACTTCATGGCAGGACTGACAGTAACGGGCATAGAGTAACTGCCCTCTTTCCGCCTGCTCCCAGTCAATGTCACCCAGAATTTCTTCAGGCCACTGAGGAGACTGCAAGCTGGTGAGCTGATCTTCCAAGCGATGCAAGTTCACCATATCGATTGAAGAGTCGAAGGACACCTGTACACTCTTGTCTTCCTGACCGGTGATTCTCGCAGCGAGATTGAAGCCATCCGCCTCGTGCGCTTCCCAGTCAAGAATGCCGAATACACCAATCACCTCGCCCGCGTTACGACCCAAAGGACCGATACCGGCGTTGTTTGCCAGTCCGTTCCACTGCACGTAGTCCGAGTGGGTGATGTCCCACAGGAACGGATAACTCACCGGAGCGTCCGGCTCGTTGAACACCGCATCACGCACTCTCAGTTGATCGCGCAGATTCAGGCCTGGAAAACCGGGTTGCGTTGATGCCAGGCGTTCGATGATCAACGCGAAATCATCGTCACCGATAATGTACTCATTCACTCCAGCGAGCACATTGTCAATCTCTGCATCGGTCAAAATGCGATTGCCCGTCGGCCCCTGAACCAGTTTCATCTTGTCAGCCAGCTGCGGCTTGTTGATTACGTGCTGCAGAACGCGGTTATAAATCCTGCCGAAGGCATCAAGCCGCGCATAGCCGTAATCAACACTGCTGTGATTGACTACATTGTAGAGCCCCACGGTTCCAGTCCACTTCTGCAGGCCAGCAACCACCTCATCTCTGTTTCTGAAATCACCCGTGCTATCGAGCACCGCACTGACAAAGCGATCCAATTTACTGCTGTCTTCTAACGTCGTTTCCATTGATGTCTGCAATGCAGTCAAGAAACCAACCATGTCGGCCATCGCTGGACCGCCGTCTATGCGAATAGCCTGTCCCTGATAATTAACCTGGCCGGTATGACAGGCTGCACAGGTAAAACCCATGTAGTCCTTGCCTTTATAGGTATCTTTGGTAAATCCGACCGCCAGCCCGTCGGGATTAAAAAAGGTAGGCTTCTGGGGCAGATAGCGGTACTTGTCCATATTGTTGTTATCACGGAACAACACCTCGGAGTCTGCTTGCTCCAGCGCCAGGAAGAACGAATAGGGAAGCAGTGCTGATCCCTGGGTGGTGTTGTAGAACCAGAGACTGTCTGATTCGGACCAACCCTGGTCCAGATACACAGGAGTCGAATAGTCTTCACCAAACTCCCCGTTCTGGATCGCGATTGCACCCCTGTCTGGATCCTTGTCCCAGCTCTGATAGATCTTGCCAATGCCCAACGCAATGAACATCGCCAGCACAATGCCGGCTAGCAAGAGCCAGAATCGTTGCAGGAGAAAAAGAACTGCGGCGGTTAAATTTTGAAAGAAAGTAGCCATAGGCCAAGCCTCGCGTCCTGTCGATGGCGATTGTAGGAATATTCCTATAGCCTTAAGAATATTCCTACAAACGGCTCAACAGGTTTATTTTTGAATTATGAGTTATGCCCCGGTAGACATCGCCACGTATTGTTACCCAGCTGAATAACGGTAGCAATGAATTCACCTGTTTTTTGTCATATCATTCCAGTTTTCCTACAAGCCACCTTGATTTCTATCTCATAACAGCTTGTCATATGGTGGCGAGCGCTGACACAGATCAGTGTTCACACAGTACAAAGCAGTACAGAGCAGCACCGAGAGCCTACAAATGACCGATAAGAAGAACATAAGCTCGCTCTTGATGAACAGACTCACTTCGCTGGGCAGGTTTGTGCCAGCGAGCAAGCGCCTGGCTTCATTGCTCCTACTGTTCGTACTGTTTGTCTTGTGGCTGGGAATCGGTGTGGGCAGCACCCTCTACGAATTTCGCGACGATGCAACTGGCAGAGCTGCGGCACTGATTGAGTCAGATCCGTTCGATGATGACTTTGCGTCAATCGCCTATCTCGATCAGGGCTGGTCCGAAGCAGACAGCCTCTGGTTTTATAATATTTCCCAGGGCTCAAACCTGATGCCCTATGACTTCTTTCTGCATCTGGAACAGGCAGACAACTCGGAGTTGTTTCGCTCCGATGCCAACATCAATGCTTACCGCTACTTACCGCAAAATGCATCGGCCCTGAATCCGGACGGTCTCCCTGTCGGTATGACCCTCGATACTTATCAGGGTAAACGCTACATGGGCTTTACCTGCGCTGCCTGTCATACCAGCCAGCTGAATTTCGAAGGCACCGGGATTCGCATCGATGGTGGGCCAGCTCTGGCTGACATGGAAAGTTTCATGGAGGATCTCGCGGCAGCGATGCAGGCCACGCTACAGGACGAGACCAAACTGGCAAGATTCGTTACCAGCGTATTGGCAGAAAGCAATTATCGCAACGAGGACGCTGTATTAGCTGACCTTGAGCAATATGCCCTGCGCCTGCAAACCTACGTTATCGTAAATAGTCCACGGGATACCGGTCGACCGCTTACCACCTATGGCTACGCCCGACTTGATGCCTTCGGTCGCATCTTCAATCGCGTGCTTGAGCACATCATCAGCGCAGAACAGCTAGAAGTGCTTCTCAGCGATATCGTCAGTCCGGATGAGCTGCAGTCGATAATGGAGGAAGTCAGCCCCGTGCTGACCGCGGATGAGAAAGACCACCTGATCGCCAGAACTCAAAACTCTCTCAGTGCCAGACAACTACTGACACTACGGAATGAGCTATTCAATCCAGCCGATGCGCCGGTCAGCTACCCCTTTCTCTGGGATACTCCACAACATGATTACGTGCAGTGGAACGGCATGGTGGCCAATGCGGAGCTCGGCCCAATGGGCAGAAATGCCGGCCAGGTGATCGGCGTTTTCGGCACGCTCGACTGGCAGGAGCGAAGAGGCATCTCATTGTCTTCGTTGCTTGGCGGACAAGGATTGCACGATACCCATATCGATTTTCAATCTTCCGTCGATATCCGCAATCTACGTCGAGTAGAGAACCACCTTCGCAGACTGGAGTCCCCTGCCTGGCCCGAGAACATCCTTCCGGACATTGATCAAGAGTTAGCAGCACAGGGAAGACTGATCTACGCGGAATATTGCGAGTCCTGTCATGAACTCATCGACCCAACCGACCCAGACCGGCGCGTGATCGCATCCCTTTCTCGTCTGGAGTCAGTGGGCACGGACAGCAAGATGGCGAACAACAGCGTCAACTTCAACGGCTATAGCGGCATACTCTACAACAACTATGTTGAAGTCAGCACGGGAGATGTACTCCTGCAGAAGCAGGCCGCCATCGCCGCCTTGTTGAAACTGGCCACCGCCAATGTGGTAGCAACTCCGGACCCTGACAAGTGGTTGGTGCAGCGCTGGGCAGAACGCGCTTTCGATTTTGCAGCGACCATTTTTGATAACTCAGTTCAGCCGTCTATAAAGGTAGGAGACTACCGCGCTGACACCACAGCCGAACCGTTCGCCTCCCTGCTCTCTTACAAGGCCAGACCCCTGAACGGCATCTGGGCTACGGCGCCATACCTGCACAATGGGTCCGTGCCGACGCTCTACCATCTTTTATTACCGAAAAAGAATGAAACTGATCCAGAGGATGGAGAATACCGACCCGACGAGTTCCGCGTCGGGTCGCGAGAGTTTGATGCAGAGAACGTCGGTTTGCGCTGGGATGGCTATGAGGGCTTTGAGTTCAGAACGGATATCCATGGCAACAGTAATGCCGGGCATGAATACGCGGCAGGGAGAAGTCCTCAGCTTAGTGGTGAAGTGCTACCCGCGCTGGATGGGGATGAACGATTGGCCTTGTTGGAGTATTTGAAGACGCTGTGAAATGGCATTGGGGGGACACTGATAACTCTGTAACTTAGCGACACTTTCCCGCGAAGTTACTAAATTATCAGAATAACCTATTCGTTATTTTTTAGTTGAATACTGCGTTTGAACCAAAATCCGCAGTTCTTGGGCAAATTCCTTCTGATTAGTGGAATTTACCTCTTTTGTGCTCGCACGAGCTGTGTGCATACCCATGTCTTTAATTATCTCGTTCACGAATTCATCAGCAACTTCACGGGGCTGAGCCGAACAAATTGATTTTAAAGTTACTGTCACTTCGTCCTTCCAAGCTTGGGCTCGTTCTCTACTCAGACTGGTCGCTTCCTTTGGGTCAGGATCCAGGAGAGGATTGTGCTCTCCAACACTCAGGTACCTTAGACTCGATAATTCCTCTCCTCTTTTTTTGAATGATGGCTCTACGCCGCCAGGACGCAGGGATTTCAAGTTCTTAGCAAATGATTTGGCATGCAAGACAATTTCATGAGTAAACGTCTCCATTAAAGCTCCGAGATTTTTCTCATCCTTTTCCATCTTAGATGCATTTAGCGTTATTGTGATAACGTCTGGAGTGGTTTGAGTGTTTCCATGCACGTTCGGGTCCATTGGAAGAACTTCAACTCGTAGTTTGGGCACGAAATTCTCATCACGAAACCATTTCACTGTTGGATGCTGATCAATAAAATTTTTTAGCTTAGGCGGAATGCTTTCTTCCAGCCTTACCTCTGCTCTCTGAACTATAAGACCTTGAGTAGGTAATTCAGATGAATAGGCAATTGTATTTCTGCAGTCTCCCTTACCAATACTCAGATGGTTTCTAGCTGGGAAGCCAACCTCACGTAATTGAGTAGCTCGTTTACATTCCGACTCTCCGAAACCAGCGGCTATCCCAACATTGGAATCTATTGAGTGAAGGCTTGCAGCTACACTCTCTCTCACCGGCTCAGCTTTTTTCAACTTCTTGGTTCTGCTCATACTCGGCAAGTTATCCGAAATCGTTGTTATCAAGCACTCCCTCATACCGTAGTGCTCATGGCCAAAAAATCATGATAATGTCATGCCTCGTAATACTTCATGGATTAAAAGGCTTGCCAATTAGAAGACAAGGAAACCCGCTATGAGCGAAGTAGTCAACAACGACGTAGTTATCGAGGCCTGGAACACAGTTCTGTTCGAGAAATTCTCACGCTTCAAATATCTCTTTGTCGAAGGTTATGCCGCCATAAGCGCTGAAGTGAAACGGCGCCATCCCCATGCCGAGGGAGCGAAGGTCATGGAAGTTGGCTGCGGCTTCGGTGACTACACCATAGAAATAGCCAAAGCCGTTGGTGACAACGGCCTGGCTGTGGGCATCGACTGTGCCAGCAATTTCGTTGCGGAAGGTGAGAAATTAGCGAAAGAAGCGTCGCTGCCAAACGCGCAGTTTCTGGTCGCTGATGTCGAGTGTGATGACTTGGGAGGTCCTTACGATGAAGCCTTCGCACGCTTCGGGACTATGTTCTTCAATATGCCTGGCAGAGCAATGCGCAATATCCGCAAGTCACTTAAACCGGGAGGCAGATTTACACAAGTCGTCTGGCGGAAGCGAGAGGACAATCCCTGGCTTCATGCTGCCGAGGTGTTTGTAAAAAGTATCGTGCCAGTTGTCTCCCATGACGAAACAGACGCGGTGCACTGCGGACCAGGGCCTTTCTCCATGGCAGGCCCTGATATGGTTAGCGATATGTTGCAGTCTGTCGGTTTTGAGCGAGTTCAGTTCGAACGCTTTGATTCTCATATTTGCATTGGTCGCAGTCTCGACGAGGCTATTCAATTCGCGCTGGAGATCGGTCCAGCTGGAGAGATTATTCGCCTGGCTGAAGAGGAAGGAGAGCGACTGAAGAGCGATGTAATCGAGGGTCTGAAGCCTGTAATCGGACAATTCGCTCGGGAAGATGGCACTTACTGGGCGCCTTCCAGTGCCTGGTTCGTAACAGCGTACAACCCTAACCCTTAGGGGACACTGACAACTTTTATCTCCACAAAGAAGGGTTTACCATGCGAGTCACGTAAAAGACCCGTAAAACTGGTGTGAATACCATGGGAACTCACTCAGACAAAAATCAGGCAGAGCAAAACAAGACGGCAGCCAATGCGGATGCGGTGTCGTCTGACCGTTCCGAGGCCACTCATGAAATAACCAATAATCGTCCTGACGCTGTTGCCCAGCAGAAGCTGCAAAATACGGTCGACAATAGTCCGCAGGTCTCACAATTAAAGGCAACTCAGAACCGAATCAATGCCAGTTCTCAGGCGTCTGAAACTGCACAGCGTGCCTCTCCAACTCAACAGTCAGCTCATGCTGCCCCTGTGATTCAGAATCAAGCGGGTAATGGCGATGTCGCACAGTTGGTTGGCTATGCGATCTCCGGAGCAGACGACGCTTTGGCCATTGATGAGCAACAAGTTGGCTCTGGAGCGAGCATAGCCTTTACTACATTCACCTCGTGCATTGGTGTTGTCGGCAAAAAAGCTGACGGAACCCTGGTTGGCGTGCATCTGGTGAGATTCGCCAAAGGCGGTGACCCATTTACTATGGACGATGTACCTACGGTAAATGCACTCACAGCTGGCTTGAGCGATTTGCAAATAATCGGTGAAACCGACTTTTGGGAAATGGAAATCCTGGAAGCGATCGGGGGCACGATTGTAGGTGGGGGCACCGGGAATTACAGCGCCTCGACCAATGACAATGGTGAAATCGAGATCAGCTCATAGCACCCTCAGTTTCAACTCAGTCTCCTGATAATTCTGCCCATCCCTCGTCGCTCGTTCCTCGCTGATTTCAAATACCCGTCAGTCTTGGAAGAATACTGGTGGATACCCCAAGGTTTTCTTCCAAAATCCCTTTAATTTCGTGCGTTTATCCCCGCTCGAATGAGCAAATTCTTGCTAAGGGTTCAGCACTTTTCTGACGTAATAATTCGAAACCAATCGATTCCCAGCCACCGCTGACGGTGAGTTAACTCAAACCGCTTGGATCGGACACCGCGTGAAGCCGCGAAAGGAAGTTCAATTCCGACAAGCGAACAAGCCGGGCTGGATTGAAATACTCGAGAAACAATTGCGAATAAGCACAAGAAAGATCAGAGGCCTCACATGAACAAAGCACTATCGGTGTCCGAAGCGGATCTGCAAAACGAGACAGATGAAACAGCCGCGCTGAAGAGCGAGATTTTCGTCGCTAGACAACCCATCTTCGATACTCGCGGCGAAGTGTTCGCCTATGAGCTGCTCTATCGAAACGGTCATACCATGACCGCCGGTGTGATCGATGGCAACGCTGCCAGCAGCCAAGTAATTCTCAACGCCTTCATCGACATGGACATTGAGGAAATCACTCAGTCGAAGCCCGCTTTTCTGAATCTCACTCTGGACTTTCTCTACGGCCGACTGCCTCTGCCATTGCCGCCAGGAGAACTGGTCCTGGAAGTACTCGAAGATATCGAAGTCACTGACGAGCTTGTCGACGCGCTGAAAGAACTCTCAGGTAAGGGCTATACCCTGGCGTTGGACGACTATGCCTTTGATGGTGATCGTGCGTCACTCATCGAATGCGTCGACATCATCAAGCTCGAACTGCCTGCATTCGAACCTGATGCACTTCGTGAAGAGCTTGAGCGCCTCAAGCAATATGACGTCAAACTGCTGGCGGAGAAAGTCGAGACTCACGAAGAATATGAAATGTGCCGTGAACTCGGCTTCCATTATTTTCAGGGTTATTACTTCAGCAAGCCGAAGGTCATGTCCGGTCAGGCGATCAAACCAAACCGCCTGCCCGTCCTGCGCGCGCTTGCCATTCTTCAAGATCCGAACTGCAACATTAATGAATTGGAAAAGCTCATCTCTAATGATGTGAGCATGAGCTACAAGATTCTGCGTATCATCAACTCGGCACTTTATAGTATTCCGCGGGCGATCGATTCCGTGAAGCAAGCGATTACAGCACTCGGCCTGAAAGCTATTCGCGAATGGATGGTGATCATTACCCTAACGGATGTCGATGACAAACCTCAAGAGTTGGTCACTCTCTGTCTGCAGCGGGCGCGCATGATGCAATTGCTGGCTGACAAGAAAGGACTCAACCCCGACGTAGGTTTCACTACTGGCCTGTTCTCATCCATTGATGCCCTGATGGATCAAAAGATGGAAGACGTGCTGAGTGAATTACCACTAGCCGAAGAAGTTGTCTCTGCTCTACTCAAGAATGAAGGGCAACTGGGCACCCTGCTTTACGCCGTTATCCAATTCGAAAAAGGTGATTGGGATGCTCTCGATTACGACGACAAGGAATTGGAGTTGCTTCAGGAAAGCTATCTACAGTCACTGCAATGGTCTCAGGAACTGTTCTCGCAGTTGGAAGATAGCTAAGTAACAAAACTCATTAGCAATTGCCCTGCGCTCAGTGTCGATCACAGCTGCCGAGCGCAGGTATCCATCATCTGCTCATTGCTACACCTCTACATTAAAAGCTTGCAGGCCAAGATCTGCCCTCTAGTGTAATCTGGCTAAAGTTCATCCACCCTCCTACCTACCAACTTCAGGATATTTGAACATCCTGAGCGACTGTTCGGCTGATATCCACGACACCATGGGCGGAAGTAGACCTGCTCACTGTGCTTGATTCAGCGACCTGAGCCAGATCAACTCCTCTTTCACTTGATAATTCGCTCGCCTTGGAGCGAAAAATCAATGCGTGTAGAATGATTTTTCCAGTATTCGCCTTTGGCCAATAAGAACAACCGATCTGGAATTGACATGAAACGCTTAGATGCTCATGCCCTGACGAAATCACGCTTACTGCTTAGCTGCTTGTTTCTCTCGCTCCTGGTGAGTATTCAGGCCATCGCACAACCTCGAGCCATAAGAGAAGAGCTAGAGAAAACTCCTTACCCAGAGATGTGGTATGGAAACTTCGAAACCTATCTCGATGCTGACCGCATACAAGCCAGTGCATGCGCCGAACAAACTATCGAGCCTGTTATTGTCTGCTACAGCACATCTGGTCATGCCCAGGTCGACTCAGCTATTGGAGAGGCTTTCTCTGATTGTAGAGAATATGCCGAGAGCCTGAGAGGAATGCGCGGCACCACTTGCAAGCTATTCGCGTTAGGGGAATCTGTAGTCTGGCATCTACCGATAGTTGAAAGACTGCAAATTTATGAAGCTTATGCGAGAGATATCAATGTCCGCGCCAGAAATGTCCGGCGAGACTTTGGCGACATTGAATTGGGTTTTCAGGAGGCCGATCAGACGACGCCGAGCTATAGCCGGTTCACTCAAGCGGCATCAATCGAAGATGCACTGCTCAGCGAGTCAGGCACACATTTCCTGAGCTGGAGTCGATCAGGAGAAAACCTGGCGATCTATGTTTGGGAAATAGCAGAAGACGATGCCACGGCGATTGCAAAAGCCGAGTTTCCCGCTTCGATAAAGGTAGAAACATCGGAAGCTGCGGCAATTTCTTCTGACGGCAAGAACTTACTGATCAGCATCAAGGCACTCGATCAGATGCAGTATCTGTTGTCATACAACATAGACTCGAAAAGGCAGCAGTATCTGGACAATCCGCTATTTCATGATCGATTCAATTCGACACTTGGTTTTGTCCGCAACATCGACTTTCATCCTGATGGCAATCTCGCGATAGTGAAATGGGAAACCTATGAAGACAGTGGCGGCTATCAGACTCCCAGATCACCTGTCTCGACAGAATGGCTGATTAATATAGACACTGGACAGTTCCAGAGACTCGATGAGAGCAGCACTCAACCGTGGGCATTCCAATCTATCGGGGAGGATTCCTATGACACTGGCAATGCCCGCTTCAGTCGCTCTGGAAATGAGATCGTTTTCCAATATGAAAACGGCGTTCCCCAGATTCTCAATGTAACCAATGGACAAAACGCCGATGATTTGCACGCGACACTTTGGGGCTTGGTCGATTGGCGCAGCAAAGGGCTCTTTGAGTTTGTGAGCGATGAGTTAGTGTTCATAGCCAATGCGTTCAATGGATCTGCTACTCTTGATATAAGCCATGAACTGGGGCAAATGTATCCTGTTCAAGACAGTACGGTTGACGCGTCCGGACCACTACATTTTGCTGTAGCCTCTTCAGAACAATTTGCGATTGCATCTAGCAAGCAAATTGAATTGATCCTCAGCAAGAGCAATGAAGTCAGTCACTTAATCACTCAAGAAGGGCTGCTTTCTCTGGCGTACAGTCCGATCAATAATCAATATGTTTCTGTCAGTCCTACCGGTATTCAGTATCACAGTCCGCTCACTGAAGATGTACTGCTGGCACACAGAGAAGAAATGCGTGAGGCAGAAACACGCTCAGCGAATTTAGAGGCTTTCAATGAAGGATTGTCTGAAGCGCGACGCTATTTCAATAATCGGTTCTTCAACGAAAGCGCCGATCTCTACATTTCGTTACTAAACTCGGATGTAGGCCTGGAATACTGGCCAAGTCCGCTTGACTGGCACAGCGTTGAGCTTCATGCCAGCAACCCGGAACTGCTCAGCTCGCTGGGAACTATGTTGCTTGCTCAATTCCGCCACCATGACTCAATTTCCACTGCAAACCCACTCTATGCGAGTGCGCGCCTGATGGACTTCGGCATCGCAGCCTCTATGGCGGGCCAGCCGGGCATCTTGAGGCAGGCGCTTGAGGAACTACAAATGCGTGCAGACAACGCATCGGGCAATGTAGCAATTCGAACCGCTCAGTATGTTGCACTTCTGGAGTCCCTGACATTGGCGGAATCTGGTGATCTCGATGCCGCATTCTCCAGCTTGCTTCGAGCCGAGGTCGAAGGCGATGGACTGCTCGTTTCTGTGCGTCTCGCCAATCCCGATTTTTTTGGATCTCTGTATACCGACAGACAAAAGCTCTCTTTTGTAACAGGAATCAGCGAGGACCAGCTGAGTGAACCCATGTCATTACCCATTCCCTCTGAATTCCCTGGGTTGGATGGGAGAATGGTTGCTGCACCGATGGTTCCTTCTCGTGAGTCCATCTCGGTCGATACTCCCTCTGCGGGTGCTACCGTTTTAGATTAGTCGCTAATCAAGCATAGGTATTCATGGCCAGAATATGAATAAACAGCGCATCCATACCCTCGCTCTACCGTGTGCAGTATTGGTCACATTGCTGCCCAATGCGTCAGTTATCGCCCAGTCATCTCCACTACAAGAACTCGAGCGCATCTCATCTGAAGTCGAAACACGTCATGCTCGGACCGAAGTCGCACTCCAACGTTTACTAGAAACGGAATCAGAATTCATAAGAGAGCGGGCCAGACAACGCGCCGATGACTGGTATCAAAATGGCGTCAGTGACTATGAGCAAGAAGAATATTCAACACTCGTTGATAACTTGCGACTACTTCATCAGATCGAAGAGTTGGATTTTAGCGACATCACCAGTCTCTACACACTGATTCACAAACGTATCATCGGCCTCGATATCATCTATAAAGGTCGAGATGAACTCAGCTTTTGTGAAGACGGTAATCCAGTGTGTGAAAGTACTCCGAGGAATGAGCAAGCTGCGTCCTCTGCCAATGACTGGCGACTCCCACAACAGCACGTAGACAAACTCAACATAGAGCTGTTTCGAGAACGGCTGATAGGCAATCTGCAAGGAATCTATGTAAGTGCGCTGGCAGAGCCCACTCCGGTCAGGGCGCGGGAGAAAATGCTCAATTTCAATACATTTATTGAGAGCATGGCAGGAGCTGACCGCGCTTTAATGGATCTGGAAATTGCAAAAATCGAACGCGAGTACGACCATCTTCTATACAGCATGATCCCCTTGCTTGGCGATGCTCTGGCTGTAGTTGAGGCTTACCACGGTCAGGATGCGGTTGGGCGTCAACTAAGCTGGCTGGATCAAGCCATGTCGGTAATTGGTGCATTTGGTGGCATTGGTGATCTGGTCATCGCGACCAAACTCGCTGGCATGTTACCCGCAAATGCGAGCAATACACTGAACCTGCTTGGCGGTCACATCGATCAGTTGACGCCAGCTCAGCGTGCCTTGATTAACGAGCGCTATCCGGACCTCGGCATTCAAACCCTGGAGGACTTCCGCTCTGATATCACCGGCCTGCGAAATATGAGCGCCGATGAGATGGCCAGCATCGTCGATGCGGCCGATCCTGTTGGCATGCGTGTGGCGAGGGAATCTTTGGCCGAGCAGCGCCAGGCTTTCACTGACTTGGGTTATATACTCCCCGATGAATTGAATTTGCTTCAGTACAGAGCAAACGTGAAAGTCGAAACCAACAGCCCCGCATTTGATCTGGATCTGCTGCAAAATCCGGGCAGGATGGATGAAGCCCAACTGCAATCATTAGGTAGAAGTCTGGACCTTGAAGACGATGAACTCGCGGAGCTCTTGAGTGACCCTTCTCTGGCGACCGGATTTGTAGAGAGATTTACCGGCGTCCCGATGAGCAATTTGCGCGTGCATAGCGACACTATCCTCGACGGTGAGTTCTCGGTCATGCGAAATTCCAACCCTGATGGCCTGGCCCATCTCTCGGCTGGCACTGCACTACCGAAACCGCTCTTTGTAAAAGGCAAAAGTGGCAGGGGTGGCTTTATCTACAGCGACCAGGAGTTCAGTCAGTTATCACTGGATCTCGAAAAAGCCATCGCGGAGGGTGACGAAGTTCTTGAATTACAAATTCGGAATGACATCGCCAGGCAAAACCTGGATGTCGAGAGCATTACTCGCGAGCGCGAACTTGGACAACTGCGCAGCGATTTGATCGATGCCAATAGGAGCGGAGACAGCACAGAAATAAACCGAATCGAAGAACAAATCAGTTTCATTGAGAACACTCGCCTTGCTGAGTCATCAGACCGGGTTGGAGATCGAACCATTGTCGCCACCATGGTCACCGATGCAGACGGAAGAGAAGTCCGTAGCGTGATGCTCCGAGATGACAACGGCAATTTGTTCGATATCAACAACGGGAACCCATTCGATGGAAACGCTCGTATATTGAGGACACCAGAGGGGGAAGACGTAACCATTAGTCGTGTTGTAGACAAACGAACCGGCTTGCCTTATGTAGCAGACTCAGACACTCATATCTGGGGAGTGCAATCTGATCCCTCAGACCTGGTTTCGCAAGACGCTGTCGGAGGCTTTATCTCAAACACGGAACAGCAGCGCATGATTGAAATCGCCATACAACAGCGTGAGGCAGGTAACGTCCCCATGCTGGTCCATGGCGCACAAGTTCGATATTACTCCGGTGAGCTTCCTGTAGACGAAGTCTTTTACGTGATTGAAAAAGGTCAACTGAGAATTGTCAGAAATGATGGCAGTCAATTACAGGACTTGCTGCACATGCATCGCTTGAACGGAACTATCTCACCAGTTGACAGCCGATGGGGCTTCGGCACCTGGAGCCCGCGCAACGGATTTACACAATGAAACTCTGCCCCTTCTTTTCGAATTCAATTTTAAAAATTGCACCTCTTGCAGCAGTGACTGTTTCACTGTTGCTCATTACGCTGTTTGTTCAGGCACAAGAAGAATCAGGCAGGCAGAGTCACAACGAATTGTTAGCTCGATATGAGCAAATTGAAGATCAGCTAGAGGAAATAGATGAGTTCATCGACGTATCTCAGCGTGAAGGCGCCGCTCTCAATTCACTGTTCCGGGCGTTTGCCAAAGTCGCGGAACTGGAGGCTGAGCTCGAATCGCTACGTAGGGAACTCGCAGCTCTTTCCGACGGAACACGTACCATTCCCGAAGAGACTGAGATTCTGATAAGCCGACAAGATTATGATGGCGAGGTCGTCGCAGAGACCGATACTGTCCAGCTCGGGGAAATTCTCGCCTTTCAGGCCGACATCAAACATCTCGGCAGCGCGGCTGATCCTCTGTTGGAGAACTTCGTTTGGCAACTGTATGGGCCGAATGGTCAGCCCGTCGCTGAGGTCAGCAAGCGTGGTCAATTGAGCTCGCAGGGCGAGTCTGTCCCAGCTAACTGCGGCGAAGAAGTGACCTTGGCGAACTGCTTCCGAATCAGATTGGAGAATCTTTCCAACGGCATTTATACAGTAGGCCTCACGCATCAGAATGCACTAGCTGCGAAAGAATCTGTTACGAGCGTGGGAAGATTCAGGTTGGAACAACAATTCGCTTTGACCAGACTGGTTGTCGATACCAATACTGAGGGCCTACGACATCGGGAGGTACTCTATTCTGACGAAATACCACATCTTTTTGCATACTACGAAGCCATGGACGGGATCGAAGAGCTCTCGATCGACTTGGAAATACGCCAGGAAAGAGATAACTCAATAGTGCATCAAGAGTCTCTCGTTCGACAAATCCAGACTGACCAGCAGGAACAACGGATCGGATTGCGTCTCGACCCTGAGTTACTCACATCAAATCAGACATATCTTTTTTCCGCCAGGATTTATGCCGAAGAGAATTCCAGCATCAGTCGCACAGAAGAATTTTCTGTTAGCGACTATGCAATTGTCACTGACCTGCCCGAGACATTACGTTCCGGCGAACTTACCGAATTTTCATTACGCTTACCCGCTACTTTTTCAGCGCCCTATTCTGTCACTCTGGATTCGGGCAATGGTTTGTCACTTGCCCACGAAGCAAATGCCTTACGGGCAGCAGTGACAGGAATCTCAGAGGTAGCAAGCACAAGCTCATTGTCGGGCATGGTTGTCGATTCTGATGGCCGGATTGGCCGCTTTACACAGTCGTTGAACATCGCGCCATTTCAACGAGTTGCTGAGTCGGCCGAAGCAACCAATAACCCTCCTGCCGCGGGATCTGGTGAGTTCTGGAATTATGCTTACCGCTCAGACGCCACACGTTGCCTGGAAGAGCTCTATCAATACGGTTCCTATGCGCAAGGTACCGCCGAGGTTTTTGATGATGCATTCGCATTCGCGGCAATAATCTATATTGAGAAAACACGTGAGAGGTACGAGGTCTTCGATCTCTCTCTCGTACAGATTATGCAAGCAGATACAGTGAGGACTTATCCCAACTGGAATGCAACAGTACGTGGTAGTTCTGAGGACCGTTACCAGTCATTCAATGCATACTACCTGACCCAATCAGCGAGCGAGCTGGAGAGATTCGGTGAATTCCTGTGTGAGAACCCCGATTGGGCATTGCGAGATCACGGCCTCGCTGACAATAATCCCGCTATAATCTGGCCGGAAACCCCGGGCACTGAAGATGGACTGCTGCCATGGTCCCAAATTCCCTACAAGCCAATCCCTGGTGCTGGCTGGTAACATCTAAACCTGTTTTTCGAATAGGCAGTAGCTAATAGTCGCTGGTATTTATTGCGATAGGCCTCCAGTTTAATTGTGCAGCGTGCAAGATTTTTGCGAACCCGGCCATCAACAAATGGCAAGAAAACAGTGATAAAAACCATAATTATTTCATTAAGCTCTGGCAGTACTGTCGGTTCAATTCCGTGGACAGTCCTATTACTGCTTGTAGTCATGCAGCCAGCAATAACTGCCGCAGCAGAGCAAGAGCTACGTGTCTACGCAGAAGCTAATGCGGTCGACAGCCGAGTCATTGAAACCAGCGACGGAAGTCGAGTCGAAGGTTACGCCAGTGAACTGGTTCGCGCAGTCCTGGCAGACGCGGGTTACACCGCGAATATTCAGGTGGTACCCTGGCCGCGGCTGATGAGCTTACTGGGAACTGAAGCGAACGTCCTGGGCTTTAACATGACGCGCACGCCCGAGCGGGAAGATCGTTTTCACTGGTTTGGTGAGATTCGTCCCGTCAATTTTCAACTCTGGGGTTTGCGAGACCGGCTTGACGAGCTGCCCCGCACACTGGAAGCAGCGCGCGACTTGAGAATCAGCGCCTTTCGAGATGATGTGGTTGAGCAGTATCTGCTTGCCCGAGGGTTCTCGAATCTGGTCTATGTCACCGACTCCTCAGACACCTGGGGCATGCTTAGTCGCAGGCGAATTGACCTGATTCCCTACATCCAATCTGGCGCCGAGAATTTTATGTCTCGACTCGCCGACGCAAGAGACTCACTGGTTCCGGTTATTGCTCTTGAAGAAATATCGACTGCTCACTATCTGGTAATGAGTAAAAACTCAGACGCTGCATTGGTTTTGCAACTGCAACAAGCCTACGAGAGATTGGAAGACAGCGGCGCGTATGAGCGCATTCTGGGTCCGTCTTTACAACGATCCCCAACCCAATGAAAATTCTGGGAAGGCGCCAATTTTGTCTTTCTCTTCACCCGACCTCGTATTCGCTTTTGCATTAGTTTAGAAAGCCCTTTAGTCTACGTGCATTAATTAGTGCTCTAGCGACTGAGCACCCCATTCCAATGAGATTGAATGAAAGACTTACTCAGAAAACTATTCAAACCCATTCTCGATAACTTCGAATCGGGTTCCGGTCAGTACAATTACAAGCCATCCCATCGCCGCATCTTGATTATCGTCGGTGCATTGTTTCTGATGCTTGCCGCATCAGCTGTATTTTTCTCACTTGTTGCGGGTGAACTCGCCGGACTATTACCGGCACTGGTGTTTTTTAGTGTAGGCGCTGTCTGTGAAGTGGTCGGTCTGTTGGGCACCGATAAAGCCGTGGCCACGCTCTGGAAATCACGCTAGATCAAGCCAGTGCTTGGTGCAGCGCAGCAGAAATTTCCGATATGGAACTCGGCTTCTTCAGGATAACAACATCCCGGGTTTCCGGCGTGAGTGCGGTATTGAAGTAGCCAGTACAGAGTATTGCCCTGATATCAGGCCTGTCTTTGCGAACAGACGTAATCAGTCGTATTCCATCCATTTCCGGCATGGTCAGGTCGGTAAAAATCAGATCGAAATCTACCGAATGATTGCGGAAGTATTCCAGTGCCTCGGTCGAGCTGGAGAATGATTTAACCCGATAACCCAAGGCCATCAGTGCACGGCGGTTGGCATCTAGTACCATCTCATCATCATCGACAACCAGAATCCTTTGATTGTCTCCCTGTAAGAGTTCACTTCCCTTTTCCAAAGTTCCAACGGGCTGCGTCATCTGCTGTAGTGGCTTCTTATACGCGGGCAAGTAAAAAGACACAGTTGTGCCACTACTGGAAGTTTCGATATCAATATAGCCTTTATGGTTTTTAACAATCTGGTACACCAGCGCCAAACCAAGACCTGTTCCCTTGCCTTGTTCCTTGGTGGTGTAGAACGGCTCGAACACATGATGCAGCGACTCCTCACTGATGCCAGTCCCGGTGTCGCTGAAGCGCACACAGACATAATCACCCTCGGGAATTTCCTGCCCCATAAATTGTTTCGGTGCATCTACATGAACGTTACTGGCATGAATGACGATTGATCCGTGATTGTCCATGGCATGTTGGGCATTAACACAAAGATTGGTAACGACCTGGTGAAGCTGTGTTGCATCAGCCGATACGAGATACAAAGGGTTCTCGCAATGAATCTCGATCTTGCAAGTTGCAGGAAGAAAGGTCCGTAGCTGATCGACAGAATCCTCCAGCATTGTGGCAATCTCCAGATTTTCAGAGACGCGCTTCTTCGACTGACGAGAAAACATCAGTATTTGTGCTACCAGATTTTTTGCTCGCTCGCTGGCGGTGCTGATCTTGTCCAGACGTCCTGCAACACCCTCCCGTTCGCCCACTTCCAGTCGAGCCAGATCGGTGTTGGCAACGATCGACATTAGGATGTTGTTGAAATCGTGTGCAATACCGCCAGCGAGCGTACCCAAAGCTTCCATCTTGTGAATCTGTTCCAGTTGTTCCTCGGCATGGATTCTTCGTCGTCTCGATTCCAACAACAATCCGATAGTGAATAGCTGCACAACGATCACCGCGATTCCTGTGAAGATCACCAACGAGTAGTCTCGCCACAGATTTGGCACCTCATTCACGATAATCGTATTGGCCGGAAGCAAGCTTCGATTGATGCCAAACTCGTCCAGCTTCTCGCCACTGAAGATATAGTCTGTATCACCAGACACCACTTGCGAAGACACACGCTCAGTCACGATGTCCATGGCCATGTCCACAGCTGATCGTGCGTAGGCAGCGGATGAGGTCACGCTCCCTCCCAGCGCACCCACGGCTGTTAAGGTATCAATATTCACAAAGACCGGGATATCCAGGCTATTGGAGAGCTGTTCTGCAACGAGAATCGTCCGGTGTGAATCGCCGTTATTGTCTCTGTTGTACGTGCTCATCAGAACAGCACTGTCGTTGGAATGTTGAGACAACTCGACTATCAACTCGCTTATCGGTATGCCTACGCGATAATGAATCTCCGCATCTATTCCAGCATCAACTATGGCTGCCCGGTAGCGGGCCAGGTAACTTTCATCTCCTACGGCGGATCCACCAACAACATAGAGCCGCTGCAGATTCGGTAACAGGGTTGGGATCAATGCAAGTGTTCGTTCAATCGCTACACCAATAGCCGTTGCAAGAATGTGTTCGTTCTCCGGTATCTTGTCGTTGTCTGTGTAGATCTCTCCGCTGGGCAGAACATAAATTACCTCAGCTCCAGGGGCGAAAACATTGCGCCAGCGCTGAACAAAACTATTCGCCTCTGGCAGGACAGCGACCACGAGGCCAATCTCACGATTACTGTATTTAAGCGCAAGGGATTGGGCGATGAGTTCTGAGTCTTCACTCGACGCATCGATGAGAGAAAGAAACTCAGGCGTAAAATAGGGAGAGAGTTGCGGATCTAATGCGTTCTGGAAAAATTGATTGAAATTTTGATCCCAGCTGGACATGCCACCGCGACCAAAAATAATTAACGCATCAGATTTTACACTTTGGGCTACACCGGGACTGCTCAGCAAAAATACACTGCCGAAAACGACGAACGTACAACACAACCTTGTTATTGCAGGAGCATTCATACCCGTCTCAATTCCCTGGAATCAGATCGGGAGGCTACATTGTTCTGTCAATCCAGAGACAATCTCCTAATGCAAAGCAAATGACTTCAACGTGATATCAACAATAGATGAATATTGTCTGTTCCTGTCATATTACTCTATTCAATCGGACAGGAAAGCAAAATCGCGCGAGGCGGGATTTCTCCCACGAAACAAAAGGTTATAGGCTGTTACACAACAATGCCGGATTGCGAATTGGACCATTCGCCAGGAACCGCCCCGGATGTCATTCGTAATGCTCAACCAACACGAAGACGCTGATTGAAGAGCGTTTGAAGAAAACCATGGTCGCAATGCCCGGGCCTGAAATTTACCCTGGCATGCGAATTAATACCCTGCGTCGCGAACACGTAACATAAAGTCCTCGAGTTCAATCTGAGCAGATGAGTGCTGTTCGAGAGCAAACTCAAAGTCGACGATCAGCTCACTGCGCAACTCGGTCATATCGCGCATAGTAGCGAGTAGGTCTGCGCGCTCTTCCGGACTTGTTTCAGCAACGATAAGTATTGCTTCGAATTCATCGATTTCTGCGTCAAGCTCATCGATTTCTTCCTGTCGAGAATTTAATTCCGACTCAATCGAACTCACGATCCGTCTTAACTCATTCAGCTCTGAACCCAGCCGGTAGCCTTCCAAAAAACCAGGCTCAAGCTCGCCGGCACAAACCCCGTCATAGCTCCTGCCGGAGCGGCCCAGATTGAATCCCTGACGGGGCTGACAATAATTTACCAGACCAGCCTCTCGGCCAGACTGCCATGCGCCGAAGTCCGGCGTGATCCCAAATTCGGCACAGTCGCTTCGATAGTTACCAAAACGATCAATCCCCAAACCGGCACTACCGTCTTCATAGCCCACCGCTTCCCAATCCGCGTAGCGACACTCTTCCTCACTCATGACTGTACAGGTACTGAGCAGCACATTAACTAGCAGCAACGCAATCAAACGACGGCTCTTAACATTCATTTTCCGAAGCTTCCTTAATTCAATCGATGAGCGCACTGACAAGATCAGGCTTCACCTGTTGAGCGGCAATCCGGGCACAGCACCACGTCTGCATCAGAATGCTCAGCGACATAATTGTCCAATGCGATCCAATCGCCCTTGTCTTTAACATTTCTGCACCAGGCGCAGATCGTCACGAATCCCGAAGCCGTTGCAGACAGGCTACGAACCAGGGCCCTTCGCGTTCTCACCAGGTCGGTAATATCCATAACTGTCGACACTAGTGCGATTACCTCACCCTGCTCATCAATAAGTGGCACAATGGTTCGGCTAGTCCATAGTCGAGAGCCATCCATGCTTTGAATTTCCTCATCGAGAGTGACTTCCGCCTTGACGTCTCTGCATTTCTTGTAAGCTGCTTTCAGACGCCTGCGCGTCGATTCACTGAAGGCGAATTCATCTACCGCCTTACCCAGGGATACGCCGTCGCGAACGCCATACATCTGCTGCAGTGATGGACTCATCGCCAGAATTACAAATCGGTCATCAGGCTCAACGCCAAACACTGCCGCATTGAGAGGCAGCGCCGAGATCGTATCGCAGACATCTTCAAGGGTGAATGTAGCAGGCTTCATTTAAAATCCGCTTTACAACTCGGGCAGATACCGTGTGAGAATTCCAGATCGCTTCGGGCCAGCATGAAGTCTTCCAGAATTTGCCATTGCCCCTCTTCGTTTTCAATTTTGGTACAACTGCGACAAACCCGTACGTGTTGACTGATCAGACGAGTGAGATTTTTCTCAATCTCTCGCTGCTTAACTATAAGTTCAGTGATATCGATTGAAGAGACCAACAGACTGACGATCTCACCTTCGAGCTCCACAGGGGAGATGGTATTGCGAGACCATCGCAGCGCACCCTCTGCCCGGGGAATTCGACTTTCCGCGTACACTGGCTCAGCTGTATCAAAGCAATTGACATAATTTTCAACGATTCCGTTTACAAACGAGACAGCTTCAACATGCGCAATGCCAATGGCGTCGGCCACGGTTTGGGTGGTAATCGGCAATTGTTTACTTTGTGGAGATAAGCCATAGAACTCGCGAAATCGATCATTCATGGCCTCGACAAGAAAATACTCTTCAAGTTTCACTACCAGGCACGCGGGAACGCCCAGAGAATCGAGCAAGGCTTGTTTAACGGTGAGTTCCGCGCTAAGTAATAAATTCATGACTCGTGCAATGGCCAATCGGTTTCGGGAGTAAAATCCAACACACTCGATACCAACTTATCACTATGAAGCTAATTCTGAAATATCAAGCTCACATTGATATGCATCACTGGCCGCCATCTATATTCCAGTTAAATTCAGGGGAGAAACAAGGGCCTCTTTATGTTTGAAGCGGCAGAAGTCGGCAGAAGCATTAGCAAATCGGCGTTTAAATCCGCTGAGATTGAAGTGCGGGCAAGAATGCTCGAACTTCAGGGGTCTCTGCGTGCCAGTGACAAGTCACTGATAGTGATCGTCTCTGGCGTTGAAGGTGCTGGCAAAGGCGAAGTCGTTGATCAGATCAACCGCTGGTTTGACACTCGCGACGTGCGTACCCACGGATTCTGGAATGAGACCGATGAGGAACGGGAGCGTCCGCGCTTTTGGCGATTCTGGCGTACTCTGCCCGCAAGAGGGAGTGTAAGCATCATGTTTGGCTCCTGGTATACCCAGCCCATCATTGACCGCGCCCTCGAGACGACGAACGATGCCAATTTCGAAGAGCAGATGCTGTTAATCGAAGAGCTCGAAAGAGAGTTGTATCGAGACGGCGCTATCTTTGTAAAGCTCTGGTTTCATCTCTCCGCAGCCGAACAACAGAAACGCCTCGAAGCAGATGCTAACTCTCACAAGCTTGCCAAGAAGTCACCATTGCTGGATGAGTTTGCCCAATCCTATGCACAGTTTCGTAAAGTCTCCGAACGAGCAATCAGGCTCACGGATTCAGGCTTTGCTACCTGGCATATTATCGAGGCAAGCGATAAGAGATACCGTGACCTGACGACGGGAAACGTCCTCATTAAATCGCTTGAGCGGGCACTTGGTGATGCAAGTGACGAAGCCCACAAGCCTGAAGCTAACACTGATAGCAGCTCAATTAGCGAAGCGCTTGCAGAGAGAAAATCTACTCTGACGGTCCTCGACAATGTCGACCCGACATTGAGTCTGAGTGAGGAGGAATACAAGCAACAACTCAATGAGGCCCAGGCCAATCTCTATCGTTTATCCTGGGCAATGCACAATCAAAATAGAAACGCTGTACTGGTTTTCGAAGGTTGGGATGCCGCTGGCAAAGGAAGCGCGATTCGTCGGCTAACACAGGCGATGGATGCCCGACTCTACAATGTGATCCCCATTGCCAGTCCATCGGATGAAGAAAAAGCCCATCATTATCTTTGGCGCTTCTGGCGGCACATACCACGTTCGGGATACATGACAATCTACGACCGATCCTGGTACGGCAGGGTACTGGTTGAACGGGTCGAAGGATTTGCGGAAGAGCACGAATGGCGGAGATCTTACGAAGAAATCAACAACTTTGAGGAGCATTTGATCAAGCACGGCACAACAGTTATCAAGTTCTGGATCAATATCAGTTTTGACGAACAACTACGACGCTTTCAGGAGCGCCAGCAAATCCCCTGGAAGCAACACAAGATTACCGAAGAAGATTGGCGTAATCGAGAGAAGTGGGAAGACTACAAGCTGGCAGTCAACGACATGGTCGCTCATACCAGCACAGAAAAAGCTCCCTGGGTATTGGTAGCTGGCAACGATAAAAAATACGCGCGTGTGCAGATTCTTAACACCGTCTGCAAGCGACTCGAAGCGGCGTTATCACCCGACTGAAACGATAATCACTTTGCAGCTCTATTGAGATCGATAGGCAGGCGCCCCAAGCGGGTTCTCCAATTGCGACTGCAAGAAAGCTTCTAACTCTGCAAGCTCTGCTCCACTGAATTCCGCTTCCAGGGCTTCCCGGGTTCTGTTTAGGGTTGCCTCGTTTCGTTCTTCATTGCTCATGTCCCGATTGTCGGGTGATTGATAGAGAGTATTGTAGGTCTCAGCGATCAGTTCACGACGACTCGGCGTCAGACTGGGCGTATATCGAGCGATTCTACTGGTCAATACCTGCTTGTTCTGGGCCTGTATTGCCCCACTTCTTCTTGTTCTGAGATCTTGCAATTCGTTTGCCGTTAAGACTTCTCCCAGTACCGTATTTGGGGAGAACTGCGCCAACTCTTCCTGAGTCATTTCACCCACATTGTACAAAGCGAAATTTTTTCGCGATGTAACCTGACTGTTAACCAATCTATCCATGAATGACTCAATGCGTTCATCGTTGATGCCCATGGCGATCAGGTGACTTACATAGCTACTCATAATGAAGGCCTGCGCTTCCCTCACTTCTTCTTCGCTTGCCGGTAGCCGTGCTTCTGCGGCGTTCTCTAACAGATTTGCATAAAAAGAATATTCTCTGAAAAACTCCTCACTCGCTTCTTCCTTAGCGACACTAACAATCCGTTCATAGTTTGGATGAACCACGCCATCCAGCGCAGAGAGTTCACTTTCAACTGCTTCAATCTCAGCGAGGAGTACATCCAGGGAGCGCAAGCTGCTGTTATCCAATGCATCTGGGCTGCCCCCTTGCAGGCCATCCTCAGATGCTTGTTCAGCACCGGGAAAGTTTGTTATCCCAGACACATCAGCAGCACCGGCAGCCATCAATGCTCTATTCTCGGCGTACAGAAAAACAGTCACCACTGCCATTCCCAGGAGGCTTAAACATTTTGCGACTATCAGTGCCTGTGCTTTGCTCATCAAATTGTCTCGGCGAATGGAATGTGCGCTAACGCTGTTCTGGCCTATTCATTATCTGAACCATGTGCCGTTCAATGAATACGTCAACTGCGAGCATCTCGTCCTGTGGTATGCGCTCTGCTACCCAGTCTCGTAGTTCAATCAAGTCATCTTCAGATATATGAGATGTTCCTATCGAGAAATCATTTGCAACGGAGCTTGAAGCACCGGACCGCATCAACGCCCCATAGCCTTCGGCCAATACAGAAACTGCGCTATCTGAGATCGGACCGGAGAGAATTCTAACCATCGCCTCAGACCGCGACTGAACCTGCCGCCTGGTCAACTCCTGATCCCAGGCATCGAACTCAGCCAGTTGCTCGCCAGACAAGTGGTCTGAAAATATTTCCCGGGTAGATCGCCTGTTGTTTCGCCTGGCCGCGCCCTGACCAATGGCACTAAATTGAGCATCATCGCGCGCGGCAAGCTCACTCAGAATGCTGTTACTCAAACTCTCCGGCAGGCCAAGAGCAGCAATGAATGAGTTGTAGATCAGCTCCCGCTGACTTCTGATGCTCGCCGTTGAGCTAACAAGGTCTTCGGCTCGCCGCCTCTCCCAATCCTGCAAAACCGAACTTTTTGCCATCACGGCTTGCCGTTCTGCCTCAAGACGCTGCCACTCGGTCATCTTTATCAAGTCGAAGTCGGGTTCGGCGCGATCCTGAGCGGCTGCCAATGCCACGCGCAATCCCTGCAGCCGACTCTCTGCTTGTTCAATAGCGCGCATCTCTGAGTGATCAACATCAGAATCAGTCGACAGAACCTGCACCACGTCAGCGGAAAGTGCAGCCGTCATTTCCTCCTCAGCAGCATCAACTCGTAATGTCTCCGCTGACAACTCGCGATTCTCCAAATAGAGAAAAGCACTGGCGGCAAGCATCACCACCATGAGAGGCAGATATGTCAAATCAAACAGTCTTCGCATAAAACTTTATGTTCTCTGGATGTGATTTCTTGTGTACTTACTTTTCTACTTTCTTTTGTACTTTCTTTTGTAAGTTCTTGCGTACTCACAAATGATCTTATGTGAAGATCTCCTATACGCACAGTCATCTGTCAGGATTTACAAGGAGATAAAGAGCAGTAAGCAGATCCTACAGCAATATTCCTACAATCAGACCAGTTCGTCACGTCTTCTTCCGTATTGCGTCAGCGCTTGGTCAACCTGGAGTCAACCTGGAGTCAACCTAAGGTCAACTAGACAAGATCGAGTTCTTATGGAATAACTAGTCACTCATGCCGTTCTTGCCACACTCATGTTCTGATGGTTGATCGATCACAGACTAGTGACGGTCTGGTCATACACTTGATAAAGCCAACTCTAAAACTGGATTACTCAATGAAACGATTCCTAAGCTGCTTGTTTGCCCTCGCTCTAACATCCAACCTCTACGCCCAGAGCTCAAACGCCTCATCTGAAGTCTCTCAAGAGAAAAGAGATGCAATCATTCAGCTCATGGAGATAACAGGCGCTGCGGACATGGGCAAACAGATGGCCGAGTTGATGTCTCAGCAAATGGCACAGGGATTGAGACAGGCGAGGCCGGACATCCCTCCCAGAGCATTTGAAATTTCAACAGAAGTAGCCATGTCCATCGTAACCGAAGAGCTGGATTCAGGTCGTTTCCAGAACATGATTGTGCCTCTCTATGACAAATATTTTACGATGGATGAAATTCAGGAACTCCTTGCCTTCTACAGAACCGAGATTGGCGCAAAGACCATTGCCGTTATGCCCCAACTCACTCAAGAATCTATCCAAGTCGGTCAGGTCTGGGGAAGCTCGATTGGCCCCAAAATTGTGCAACAAGTCAATATGAGACTTGCCGCCGAAGGAATCGAGATTTCTCCACCTCCGTCGCAATAAGTAAAATTTCAGCCCTGCCGGAGCAAGGCTCCAGGAATTCAGTGTCACAACTCCTGGCAGCAAACTCCCTTCGCCTAATAGAATCCATGCGTAGGAAATATTCCTACGCATGCACTTATTTTGTTGCCTCACATTCTGTGCTAATTTCTGTCTTCTCCAGCGCAAGTTGGTATCTTCATTCAATAACAAGCTAAAACAATAAAGCGCCAGAATCAGTCGCTGAGCCCCCGCCAAGAGGAGCATCCGATGCTGTTTGTGACCAATCGCAGCCCTCGGCAATCCATTCGATTTCAGAAAAACCGCAAGATCAGTTTTGATCTACAGAATACGGACGTCTCGCGTTATATCTATTTTTGCGAGCGTCATGGTAATGGGGATTACACCGAAATCGGAGGAAAAGAGTTCTTCCGGAAGCTGAAAGAGGAGCTAGGAGCAGACACCCAGCTCCTGCTCTACATTCATGGCTTCAACAACAATATGGAAGACCACATATTCGCCAACGCTGCGAAGCTGCAAAGCCTGTTCGACGCACAAGACAATGAGCTGGTGCACGTAGTGCCTTTAATATGGCCCTGCGATGACGACTCCATAGCCGCGGTCGCTGATGATTATTGGGATGACCGGCGTGCTGCCGATGCTAGCGCAAATGGTTTCGCCCGCTTGCTGGGTAAGTTTGACACCTGGCGAAAGGCGCAAGCCGAACTAAAAGCCCCCTGTTACCGCCGCATCAATTTGCTGGCCCATTCAATGGGCAATCGTGTTCTGCGCGGCGCTCTGAGTGAATGGGCAATCAAGGAGTACGGCGGTCAGATGCCCAGCATCTTCCGCAATATTTTCATGGCCGCTCCTGACATCAAGAACCAGGCACTGGAGAAAGATGGCGATGGGCAGTTTATCCCGGATAGCGCGCGTAATGTGTTCGTCTACTATGCCTTCGATGATTTCGCCATGCCGGCCAGCAAAGTCGCAAACATTGGCGAGAAAACACTATCCCGCAGACTCGGCATGACTGGACCGGAAGATCTGGAGAAAACACCTCGCAACGTCTACGAGATTGATTGCTCGAGTTTTAACAATCGCTTCGATCCGCCGGTTGGTCACGGTTATTTCATGGACAATCCCGATGGCGTTGTCAGTCCGGTATTACTGCATATGCTGCACGCGATCCAGAATGGTCGTCCGGAAGAGAAGAATAGAAGCATTGAATTGAATGTCAGTTCTTGAAGCGCGCAACAATTAACGGATTCCAACAATGCATTCAAAGAAGCATACAACTCCCAAGCACCATACCAGATTGTTTGTCTGCGCTTTGGTCGCTCTCTTTTCAAGCGTAGTCCAGGCACAGTGCGAACAACCTGAGACTGTCTCCAATTGGCGCAGCAATGTCTCTGACACTCCAACATCGAACTCAGTAGAAGACAAGTATCGATACTGGTACTGCAACTTCCGCAAGTATCGAAGCGGGCCAGACACTGCTAGAACGATAAAATTGCCATTTACGATGGCTGAAGCCGATCAACATCTTTATATCAGACACTATATTGATTACTCACTGGTCTTGCTTAAAGAGACCTATCAAAATCAACCGGCATTCAGCCCCAACACTTTGGCAAACGAAGCAAACTTGTCAGCACGGAGCTTATTGATTCTGCCCAATCAGAACACAACGCAATCAAATCAGCAGAGATATGACACTCTTTTTAGGGTTATCAATGCGCTGTCACTAATTCATGAAAGACGCATAAATAGTCAAACAGAGAATCAGATTGCACTGCCAAAATCCGAGATCATACGAATGAGAGAATTCTATGATTTTGTGAGTTGGCCGTGCATTCTACAAAGCGACTTAATGGAAGAGTTTAGCAAGAGACTCGATCGAGGCTATCCATTCAATTCAAGAATGATTCAAGGCAGAATCAACGGCGTCATGGCCAGCAGATCCAGCCAGTTACAACTGGACAAATGCAACAGCACTCTCACGTCTTTGGTTTTGTAGCTCATGAGTAAGTTGATCACAATCTGTATTCGAAATACTCTTAATAGAACGATTCTTGTAGCTACCGCGCTAACTTTGCCACTTCTTTCAATCTCTGAAGTATACGCAGCCGACTCAGCACAGAAGATTGTGGATGTCACTATCAATGAGGATTCCTGGGAAACAATCACCGATCCTCGATTGACTTTCTCAGTGACCAACAACTCCAATTACATGATGTCTATTGAGCGCATTGAACTCAACATCTTACCCGGCGACGCGCCTGTAAGCGGAAACTTCGAGCTAGTCATTCCTGACTTTGAAGACCAGCTAATCGAGCCAGGAGGCAGCAGGTCCAAACAGCTGACCTTGGATATTCAGCCTGACTCTATTCTTAACACCATCTTTTACGAAAGACATCAGATCGGTATGCAATTTGAGTTTCACCCTGGTGGTGCAATGGAATGGGCGGTAGAAAGTAGTGACACTGTCTACCTGGAACCAAATGCTCCTATTCTAAGTGTAATGATCGGAAGCATCGTTGGTGTCTTGCTTAATTTCTTGCTACTGACCTGGGGAAAGTACAGCTTCGCCAGAGCTAGCGCCGAGAGGAAAAAGATCTCGGAAATGGCAGACAGGATATCCTGGAGACAGTTCATATCAGGCTCTCTCTTCAGCCTGGTTGCTATTTATCTACTTCGTGCTTCAGACAACATGCTTCGAGACATACTCGAAGAAGCTGGCTTAGTTGCCTTCGACTTTACTTCTGGCGTGATAATTGGACTGAGTTTCCATGTAATCGTTCAGATAATTCTCTCTTTTATTATGCGTAAGAGACCCCAAGGTGCTGAACTAGCTACCCCTTAGGAGTAAATATGAAACCCATTCAAATAATTGTATGTTTTTTACTCTCTGCTATGAGCATGAGCTTGAATGCTCAAGAAGTGGAAATTATCTCGGGTAATCTCGGTGCTCCTGCCAATGCCCAGAATCAACTAGACGCCAATTATTCCATTGAACTGGAGAGAGGCCAGAGCTATTCGATTGATCTCTCATCTGAAGCGTTTGATGCAATCCTGATGCTTAGCTCTCCCAGCGGCGCCGTACAGCTCCAGAATGACGATTACCTGGATACCAATTCCAGAATCGAAGGGGTAGCCGTAGAAAGCGGTACATGGACCATTCAACCGGGTTCATACAGTGGTGAAACAGGCCAGTTTGAACTACGACTAGAGCGCGGTGCGGTTAGTTCGCGAGCGGATACGATTAGCGGAGTCATGGATACAGATTCAATAAAGTACGGGCGCTACGCAGTTCAGGATTTTGCGCTTTCGCAAGGAGAGTCTATCTACATCAATGTGGATGCAAGCACAGAGAACCTCGCTAATCCACCTATCCTCACAGGATTCCTTCATAACCCCAATGGCGAAATACTTGAATTTGGCGACTACAATTCGAGCCTGGATGTTCTCCAACAAATTGACGTTTCTGGAACGTGGCGGCTCTACATCGTGAACGAAGACTACGAGCTCAGCATGCAAGAAGTGCCATTTGAATTGGACTATTTTGTATACGAGTCCGACTCGGACAGACCTGACTACACTTCTATCTCCGGAGCTTTGAGCCCTTCAGAAAATCAGCTTCCATCTGGAGAGTACTTCGATCGACATGAGATAACTGTTGATACGTTTGAAGGCACTCTGGTTATCGAGCTTTCCGCAGCGGAGTTTGATACATACCTGGTCGCGGCAACCGCTTCTGATCGACGTTTCCATAACGATGACAGCGATGATCCTATCCTGAGCAGCTTTTCGAATTCTTTTGGTTCGGATTCGAAAATCGAAATTTCTTCGAGTCAACTGGAAGAATCTGATTTTGGCACCTGGAACATTGTTGTGACCTCCTACTCGCAAAGAAAGTCTGGCGACTATGAAGTCAGGTACTTTATTGAATAGGTATTACCTGCAAAGCTTAAGACACCCCAGTGATAGTTGGCAGTGCAGGACAAAGTTCGATTCCAGAGTAGCGATAAACCCAACTAAGCAGCGTCACTAGTCGAGTCATGTCTGAACGAAATCATGTTATTTCGATTTTGAAATCAGTGAACTGATGACTCTCTAGAACCACGACCACTACGCCCATGTAATTCACGGATTCTGATTTCTGGATTGAAATACGTCGCAGCCAGCTCCCCACGATTTTCCGGTATGCCTATCGGCAAAATTCAATTTGCAAAGACTCAACTTGCAAAAGAAAACCCACGATAGTTCTGACTCTGTAGTGGCACAGATTAAAAACAATTTACCTCTCGATATCAGAGGTGTATTTTAACTGTGAGCTGCATGGAAGTTACTCAACCAGATTCTCTATTGCCTGAACGAGTGGTCTTCTATGCGCGGCAGACGTCACTATTTACTCCCGCCAATTTTATTGCTCTGGTTTTTCCTAGGTTATGGGTCGCTGGCATTTGCAGGCGAAAGCAGACGCCATCAAGTGCTCATCATCTACGGCACCGCTGACATTCCAACCTGGGAAGAAAGTGTTAGTGACATTCTATTAAGACACCTCAACGAAGATCCTGCCATTGATGTCATACCGGAGTTTCTGAATCTCGTTCAGGCCAGCAAAGAAAAGCAGCGCCTGTTGGCTGAGTCATTACAAATTCGCTATGCAGATACCAAATTTGACTTACTGGTCGCTGTATCTGGTGAACCAAATTCGTTCATCAATGAGTGGTCAAGCTTGTTCGCTCCCGATGTACCGATTGTGCATGTATTGCCCGGGAGCGATGTGGCAGAGATTGCCAAAAGACTCCCTGATCGTGCGCTAGTTCTTAGCGCGATTGAAACTGCATTCTTGAAATCGCTTGAGCTTCTACCATCTGTGGTGCCGGCTGTGGAACAGTTCTATTTATTGGCTGGTTCGGGTGATGGTGATCGAGACTATCTGAGTCGCTTCGAAAATGTTTTGCAGGAAGTCGAACTTCACGCAGATGTGCAATACCTCATTGGTACGCCTGTAGATGAATTGATCACAATGCTAGGCGACGCACCTGCTACACATGCAATTCTGATGGGCCCCTACAATTCAGATAACAATGGGACCGCAACTCGAACCGTCGAAGTTATTCGTACCTTGTCTGAAAACCTCAATCTACCGATTTTTGCGTTTAGTGGGACGTCAAATAGAGCTGGCGGTATAGGTGGCAATTCAACCAGCGGGCCAGCCTATGCACAAAACGCTATAGATCTAATTGATCAAATTCTGGCAGGTGACCCCATACCACAGCTCCCTATGGATTCGGCAACTGAATATGTATTCAATGGCGAGCAACTGGACAGATTCAACATTGACCGATCTGTGCTACCTCCAGGTAGCCGCATCGAAAATGAAACTCCAAGTTTCTGGCGTCAGTATCGAGCGTTTGCGATTGGAGGCATTCTGGTCTTTGCTGCGCAGCTTGCCCTCATCGCTCTTCTTTTAGGCGCGATCCGAAAACGCAAGCTTGCTGAAATCGAATTAGAAAAGGTGCACAAGATGGAGGCCCTCGGTAGTTTGGCCGGAGGTATCGCCCATGACTTCAATAACATTCTGATGAGCATCGTTGCCAATGCCGAACTGGCAAAGATGAGCGCAAAAGACAGCGTCGATAAAACACTCAAGAAACTTTCCGACATCCTGACTGCCAGTGACCGTGCCAAAAGTCTGATTTCTCAAATCCTCATGTTCAGTCGACAAACGAACAAATCTGACTTCAAGAAACTTAGCCTCACTGAGCTCGTCGATGAATCGGTCGGCCAAGTCAGAGCGTTTCTGCCAAAGAGTTGCGTAGTTTTAACGAATATCGAGGAGAATATTGCCCCCATCGAAGGCGACTCGACTCAACTACAGCAGGTTATTTTGAACATCTGTGTAAATGCTCAGCATGCAATCGGTAGCACCGGCGGGAAAATTGAGATTGATCTTAAGAACCTCAAACTAAAAAGCCCGCAAAGATTTTTAAGCCAGGAGATTCCAGCCGGAAAGTACATTGCACTGTCGTTCAAGGACAACGGTGCGGGAATGGACGAGGACGTACTGAGCCATATATTCGAGCCTTTCTATACAACCAAGGTTCATGGTCAAGGCACCGGGCTTGGACTGACTCTGGTTTATCGAATAGTGAAGACTCACAAAGGCTATATCAATATTGAGTCAACAGCCGGGCAAGGTACAGTCATCACACTTTATTTCCCGGCTAAACGCCGAGGCAAGACCAGCAATCCCGCCAAGTTATCCCCTGGCTTGTCACACGGTCACAACGAAATGATTCTGCTGGTCGATGATGACGAAATGGTTCTCGATGCGACAAGAAATATCATTGAGGAAATCGGCTATACAGTTGAAACCTACTCCAGCTCGGTAGCAGCTCTGGAAACATTCCGATCAGACCCTGATCGCTATCAACTCGTCGTCTCTGACCTCTCTATGCCCGAAATGGATGGCGTGAGATTGATTTCCAATATCCGCGAGCTACGCCCAAAGCAACCCATTATTCTGTGCTCTGGTTATTCTGACGGCCTGAAGTCCATAGAGCTCAAGAACGTTCAAATCCTCAACAAGCCCTTCTCTGCCAGCGAATTATCTTACGCCATTGCCCGAACGCTGGGTGACAAGAAATCGCTGCGCACTGCCTGACACGAATTCACTGAAAGCTGGTTCGCCATCGGCTGTGATATTGTGAAACAGTGGTGAGTATCAATTCGGAACATAGCTGATCAGAACGCATTCCCAGCCTCTCTTATCTTATTGTATTTATAGGATTTTATTACTGGTCCGGCCATTGCATACTTAAGCAGGTCAAGCTGATTGTCTGCTCACACAGAACAGGGACTGATACCGGCAAATGTTACTTTCTTACTACGTTTCTCATGCTCTACGACAGTTTCGTCAACAGAAGCTGCTCTTTGCTTTTCATCTGGCAGGATTGATTCTGGCACTGACAACGTTTTTCCTCATCGTATTTTACGTGCTGGATGAGTATTCCTATGACACGTGGATTGCGGACGCTAACCGGATCTATCGATTTGAGACTGAAACTACCAACGCAGCAGGTACCGTAAGGCTATTGCGAGGCTCTGCGCTGCGAGCCAGCCGCGATCTACAACGGTATTTCCCCGAGATAGAAGCAGCGACTCGGCTGACCAACTATCGTGGCGTTCTCAGCAAACAAGAAATGCAGCATTTCGAAACGCTTTGGTTTGCGGATTCCACATTCTTTGACGTATTCGATCTGCCACTTGTAGCTGGCAATCAGCAGTCAGCGCTGGATGACAAATTTTCAATCCTGTTGTCTGAATCGATGGCCGCAAAGTACTTCCCCGACAGTGAGCCGGTGGGCGCGACTCTTGCTCTCGATAACAAGAGAGACTATCTGGTTACTGGGATATTTGCCGACATACCGCAGAACAGTCATTTCGCTTTCGACTTTCTCCTGCACTACGATGAATTGGATGATGACTATGGCTTTGGCTATTCCGAAAATTGGCTGGCATTTGAAGGCTATACCTATATCAAGCTGCTTGAGTCAGCAGATGCCGCACTCATTCAAGCTCGGCTTCCTGATTTTCTGGACGCGTATTTTCCCGCAAACCTTCTACCCGGCGTTGATGAACTGGAAGAAAGGATTCGCCCGCGTTTGCAGAGTCTGACAGGAATTCACCTAAGTGCTGGTGGTATCAATAACATCAAACCGCCTGGCAACGGTTCTCTGTTGCTCGTCTTATCAGGCATCGCTGTTCTGATTCTTACCATTGCCTGTATCAACTTTGTCAGTATGACGGTCAGTCGGTCTCTTGAACGGGTCAGGGAAGTCGCGATTCGCAAAGTTATAGGCGCGCACAAAGGCCAACTTATCGCTTTGTTCCTTACCGAGACTTTGTTATCTGCGTCACTGGCGACCGTGGCGGCATTTGGCCTGTTGGAAATATTGCTCCCCTCTTACAATGACTTTCTGGGCAAAGACATTCACATTGATTACCTGTCAGCCTCAAGTCTGGTTTTGATTGGGATGTCCCTGACCATCATCGGTCTTCTCTCTGGTTATTTTCCTGCGCAGCATCTTGCCACTCAGCAACCAAGCATGGCTTTGCGGGGACAATCAGATCGCCCACAGTCACGTGTTTCTTATGTTCGCTCTGGATTGATTATCTTCCAGTTTGCTATTTCGATCTGCCTGATCATTAGTACAACGGTGGTAATGATGCAGCAACGCTTTATTACTGCGCTCGATCTCGGCTTTGATCCTCAGAACAAACTCGTGCTGAGAAACATGAATGAAGACTTCTCACGCAGCCAGCGTGATGTGATCCGGCAAGAGATCTCATCGCTGCCTGCAGTGTTGGGCACCGCCTTTTCCACGGCCACGCCTGCTGATGCCGTAGGCGCGGCATTTACACGCCCAGTCAGCATTCCAGGCCAACCAGAGGCGAGCACCCCACTCTACCCCAAGAGCGTAGGACCAGACTTCTTTGATCTCTACAAGATCGAACTTGTTGCAGGACGAGAGTTCAGTGACGACTATGCGTCTGAGCGTTTTTTCTGGAACAGCGAAGCGACAGCCGAGTTCACCCCTGCTGCGATTTTAAACAGGGCTGCAGTGAGCGCATTAGGCTTTGCATCAGCAGAGCATGCCTTGAACCGCACGATCACCATGAATGGGCAAGCACTGAGAATAATCGGAGTCGCCGAGGACGCTCATTTTCTCTCCCTGCGCAGTGCGATGACGCCAAACCTTTACATCTATTCACCCGATGATCATATTTCCCTCACCGTTTCCTACGCTAATGCAGCAGATGTAGAGCAATTAATTGAAGACATTTCAGCCCTCTGGAATCGCATAGTGCCGGACTTCCCAGTTGCTATTGAATCCATACCCGAAAATGTCGGATCTCTCTATCGCAGTGAGCAACTGCAATTACTGTTGATGATGGTTTTTTCAAGTTTGGCGATTGTCATGACCAGCATCGGTTTGTATGCCTTGGTCGCCCAGATGCTTCAAGTCAGGAAAAAAGAGATCAGCATACGAAAAATTCATGGCGCTCTGGCCAGACATATCTTGCAAAGCCTTTCTGGAAGATTTCTGCTACCCATATCCATCGCCTGTATCATTGCCTGGCCTGCAGCCTGGTATATCGCAATTGAGTATTTGAATGGCTTTGAACACAGAATCCAACCCAGTGCGATGCTGTTTGTCTTCGCAAGCCTCGGCGCAATCGCCGTTATCGGTTCAACAATTGTAGGAAAAACTGTAGCTGCAGCCAGAAAAAATCCCGTCGAGGCGTTGCGAGCCCCTTAACTTCAGCCGATTCCTGCCCTTCTGAACCACCTTTCTATACACCCCTTCTAAACCCTGCTTCTTACCCAGCAGGGAAGGTGCGCACTCACTCTGTTGCGATTGCTGTCCATCCCGCCCCTTCGGTAGGATTTCTGCTAGCGTTCTGGCAGAATGACCGTTCCATTGAACGATCAATGGTCTGCGCCGCATTTCCAATAATCAAAACAATAAAGGATTCTGAAATGCTGAATGAAAAGCTGAAAGTCGCTTTCTGGTGGCTTTGTCTCATCATAGCCCCCCTGATACTCGCTGTGATCGAATTGTTCCACCCAGCCGGATTCACGAACGACCCTGGTATGTTTCAGTATCTTTCTACCCCTGAGGCTCATACCCATGAGCACCGGGCCCTGTATTATTTTGGTCCGGAGTGGTGGTTCACACTGCATATGATTCAGACACCTTTAGTGTGCCTCGTCGCAGTTGGCATGTGGCTACTTGTATCGAGCGTGAATGATGATCATGGGCCGATTGCGGTCGTTACAGCCTGGTTTTCCCGTACCGCAACATTTGTGTTCATGATCTACTACACAGTACTCGATGCCATAGGTGGTATAGGCCTGGGTAAAACAATTGAGATCACCAACAACTTTGCGAATGCCCAGGCTCCGGCTCCGCATCTGACGGAGACTCAACTCGACGGAGTTGAGTTAGTCCTCAATACAACCTGGGTTGATCCCTGGGTGGGAGGAGTCGGTTCCTTCATCAGCGAAACAGGGTCGTGGGCAATTTTGCTGGCGACTGTCTTTGCCGCAATAGCGCTCTATACTGCGAAAAAGCTGCCTATCCCTCCGCTGATCTTGCTCGTGGCTTTCGGCTATCAACTTCAAGTCAGTCATGCCAGCTATCACGGCCCCATTGCTTTCACACTACTACTAGTCAACGCGATCTGGATGTGGGTTTCCTATCGCAAGAATCTGCTAGGCTGACATTTAATCTGAAGAGGGAGGAATACATGGGACGCATGGTCACAAGGAGAAACAGTCAGGTTAGTTCCAATACCGCCTCCAAACCGGCAAGCGCATCCGTTACAGCGAGTAAAAGCCTGACCGACAATCGTAGGACTGCTTCAGCGCAACTTCAGATAATTTCGAACATCGCAAATCATGCCAGGCAGAATCAAACAGATAACATTCAGAGACGCATCAATGCGTCAAAGCAACCTGTTCAGCTCTTCGGCGACTACTACGCCTTCGGCGCCGCCAATACAACTCCGCATATACATGTCTACAACTCAGGAATGCACCTGAAAACTGCTGGCGGACATCGATACAATGTAGTTAAGAACGGCAAAGAGCATGCGCAAGCCAAAGATGCACTGGAGCAAGTCAGAGGCAAAGCAAAGAAAAAACTCCGACAGGCCCTCAAACGTACCGCCAGAGATACGTTTGGAGTCGACCTCTACTGATGTAATTATTGCTGTTGGCGAGAAATCCTCACCTCGAAGGTCAATCCGGGCCTGCCGAATTCATACAATGCACCTGTATAACTCATTGATAACTTGAAGTAAGATTTCATTCATTCTTTCAAGAGGTGGGTCCAAGAATGAATAACAATGCCAGCCATCGAACAACTGTCCTCGGAATACGAATCCTCTCAATTGTGCTTGTATGCACGCTGGGCTCCTCTACTTTATCTGCCCAAGACTCGGGAGCACCGCCGGCACTCTTTAAATCAGCCGAAGCGATAACAGCGGAACTTGCTGAATTGGCAAGCGCATCGGCCAATGCTGCGGGATGGACAGTGCAGGTTTCACCCGGTGTCACGATCAGGCAACGCACCAGCGGCAACGTTAATTTCGCGATTATTCATCCCTACAGCATCGAGATCTATCGCATCATAGAGGGTAGCGGAACCCTGGTTACAGGCGGCAAACTGATTCAGCCCTATGCGGACAGCCCCAGCAATGACGTCATTCGAACCGAACATGGCATCGAGGGTGGCTTGGCGAGACAAGTCAACGCAGGCGACGTGCTGGTGCTGCAGCCTGGCACTCCCCATTGGTTCAGCGCCATCGATGGAGAGTCAATTACCTACATGGAAAGCCGTATCGCAGTTAGTACCCATCCAATTCGATTCGAGTAGCAATAGCAGCTTAGCCCTTGCCAATTATGTAAAACAAGAGGTCAATTATGACTCGCACCAGAATTTTTCTGTGCTTAGTGTTTGCTTCACTTCTTATTCCGCAGATCGCGCTGGCTCAGCAATATCCAGAACAACTGCTACGACAGAAATCCAGCTTCATGCGTGGCGCCGCCCGTGCCATGGGCGAAGCATTTACAGGTGTCACTGTTCCGGGCGGAAAAGTCGAGGGCTTGTTTCCCGTAAAGACCACCGGTCAGAGCACTGCAATACTTCGCGAGGCGGCAGAGTCCTATCTCTCTTTATTGGATACAACAGAGCTCAGTCGCAGTCATTTTGCCATTGAAGATCCCGAGTGGCGAAACTGGTCAAATGTGGATGTAGGCATCTTTGCCCGGCATGGGGTGAGTCTTGAAGAAATGAATAGCGAACAACGGGCAGCCGCCTGGCGTTTGTTAGAGCTTTCTCTTAGCGCCGCTGGTGTCGAAAAAACCCGACGTATTATGCGCACCGAACAGACGCTGCTGGAGCTGAATGGCGAGCCGATTCGCTATGGCGAAGACAAGTACTACCTGACTTTCATGGGCACTCCATCCGATGAAGAACCGTGGGGGTGGCAACTGGACGGTCACCATCTGGTCATCAATTACTTTGTTCTGGGTGATCAGGTCGTCATGACGCCGGCTTTCTGGGGCGGTGAGCCGGTACATGCGGAAGCGGGAATGTATGCAGGGAATATCATCCTGCAAGAAGAGCAGAATCAGGGACTCGCATTGATGCAGTCTCTAAGCGAAGAGCAACAGTCTGTGGCAACAATTAATCCCGATAAGACAAGAAACAATCAGATCGCTGCTGCCAATCAAGATAATCTGGTGTTGGCGATGGAAGGCATCAAGGCCAGCGAACTAAGCAGCGCTCAGAGACTTGGCCTTTTGAATGTCATTCGGGTGTATGTTGAAAACTTGAGAGCACCTCACGCCGCTGTCACCATGGAGGAGATTGCCAGTCATCTCGACGATACGCATTTCGCCTGGATCGGTTCAACAAGTGATGATGCAGTCTTCTACTATCGCATTCATAGCCCGGTGGTATTGATCGAATTCGATCACCAAAATCCCGTAGGTACACTGGAGAAAAACCAGCCAGGAACTCCAACCCGGGATCATATTCACACGATCATTCGAACTCCCAATGGCAATGACTATGGCAAGGATTTACTGGCTCAGCACCTGGCTCTACACCCCCACTAGGCGGCCGGATCACTGGGGCTAGCGCTTGGCCACAAATTGACCTTCCGCATTCAATCAGACACTATGGAGGTGCAGTTTCGGCTACTTTCGCATAGTGGGAGATTCCGATTCACAACGGTATTCATCCCCTGCTTCCGAGGTTGAGTTGTTGTTTAGAGACCGGTGTGCAACAGTGAACACATCGCAGCGCAACGGGGCGGCCCCTGTTGCTTTGCCTCGCTCTTTTCCTAGCTCTTTTCCTCTTGTTTCGCTTGTTATTTTACCTGTTCTTTTACCTGTTCTTGCATTTGTGTTTTCCCTTGGCATGTTTGTCAGTACAGCCAAAGCTGCCGAGGACACAACATCTCACTCTGTTCTAGTCTTATACAGCTCCCAAGATGTTTCAATTTGGGAGAATCAGTTCACCGAAGCCCTGTTCAGCGCGCTACCTATTGATACTCTCGTGCACATCACGCTCGAATTTCTCCCCTTGAATTCGATTGATGACGAACAAAAACTGGAGATAGCTGAAACCCTGACCCGGCAACAGAACACTTTCCAACCTGACCTCATCATCGCTATTCAGCCTGCGGCCAACGAGTTTCTATTCAACTACGGGAATATATTTGCGAACGGTGCACAGCGGCTCTATGTCCTGCCAAGCGACGAACTCATTCAAGCTCTCTCACAGAATGCGTCAAGCGTTGTCCTGGAAAGTGCGATCAAGGATGCAGCACGCAATACACTCAATGTGATGCCGGATCTGTTGCCCAACCTCGAGCATGTCTATGTGATCGGCGGCGGTACCGACGCCGACCTCTCTTATATGAGTCGGGTCCGCTCGGTCATCGATGAAGACAGCGACCCTCTGGAGTATGTCTATCTGGAAGGGCTCACTACTACGCAACTAGAGTCAGCAGTACGAAACATCCCTGCCAACAGCGCTATATTGTTAAGCACTTACGATGCCGATTCTGAGGGAAATATTTTCCGCACAGGAAGCATCCCCGAGATTATCGGTGGTGCTGGCGACATACCCGTATTCGCTATCTTCAATAGTATTCTCGGCTTTGGCCCGGTTGTCGGTGGCAACATCACAAGCGCGAGTCAGTATGGGCAAAGGGCAGCTCATCTTGCCCTGGAGATATTGGACGATGCTCAGACAGGAGAGTCTCCTGGCGAAGCAACCCAATTTGTATTTGATGCTGCTGCGTTACGGGGATTCGATATCAATCTCAGTGCGCTACCTCAAGGGAGCCAGATACTCAACTATGAGCCTTCTGTCTGGGAGGAGTACTGGCTCGAGATTCTCCTCGTTGGCGTAGTGATAGTCATTCAGGCGATGCTGATTGTTGCACTCCTGCTTTCGTTACGAAATCTGCGCGCGGCAAGATCGAAGATCATTCAAACTCAAAAGATGGAAGCACTGGGCAACCTGTCTGGCGGGGTAGCCCATGATTTTAACAACGTGCTCATGGCTATCGTGAGCAACGCGGAATTAGCCAAGCTAAGCGCAAAGGACAATCCGGCGACAACCGTTGAGCGACTGCAGAAAGTGTTGACTGCCAGTGGTCGAGCCAAGGATATAGTCTCGCAGATTCTTCTGTTTAGCCGGCACTCGGAAAAAGAACGCTTTGCGACATTAAGAATGAGCGAACTATTGGAAGAAACTGCGGGGACGTATCGGACCGCACTGCCAGACAATATCTATCTTGAGTTGGACTACGATCCTGAATTGTGGAGCATTCATGCAGATTCCACGCAGATTCAACAGATCTTGCTTAACTTGTGGAAAAATTCCGAGCATGCCATGAGCGAGGGCGGCTCTATCGTAGTGCGAGCCTCAAACGCAAAAATTGAGCGGGACAAGAATCTATTTCAACAAGTCTTACCCAAAGGTGACTATGTCGCCATCTCTGTAGCTGACTCGGGAACTGGCATCCGGAAAAAACACATCGCTCGAATTTTCGAACCTTTTTATACAACAAAACCGGAAGGCAAAGGCACTGGCCTGGGACTGGCGCTGGTCTATGAGATCGTCAAGTCTCACCAGGGCTATCTCGACATAGAGTCAATGCCAAAACGAGGTACGGCGATCACTCTCTATTTCCCCGCCAAGAAACTTTCACTCGGCGAGCTTTCAGCGGAGCAAGACGCGAAGATCGTTCCCGGTGACAAAGAACTGATTCTGCTAGTGGACGACGATGCGATGACTATCGACGGTGTTGGCCGGATGCTCGAACACCTGGGCTATGAAGTGCGATCGTTCACGAGCCCAATCAAGGCGCTACGTCACCTGCGGGAAGAAAAAGAACATTACAGTTTGCTCATCAGCGATTTGTCTATGCCAGAAATGGATGGGATTCGACTGATTTCAAATGTCCGTGCCGTGACGCCGAAGATTCCCGTCATCCTGCTCACCGCCTATATCGATTCCCTGAATCAGTATGAAGTTGAGAATCTTGGCGATGTCACTGTTCTGCGTAAGCCCAGTAGCCTGGTTGAGCTCTCTATTGCCGCCCGAGATGCCCTACGCAATACGGAAGCCGTAGAACAGCGGCAGGCCGAGCAGCCGCATGGTGTGCACTAGTTTGAGGATTGACACGAATCAATTAGAATTGCCGTAAATACTATTAAGATTGGTTGATTCCTGAAACTCTCTACCAAATTCTTCACTGGCTATTCACCTTGAACCGTCCCTATCCGAAGCTCTATGCCGCATGCGCCAGCCTCCTGCTTATGTGTTGGGGGACTGCGTCATGGGCGTCTGATCCTGCTTCTTCAGATGCCCGACCTCAAGAGAACGTTTCCGCCTGGCTAGCCTTTAAGAACGCGCGCGGTGAGGAATCACTCATCAGGGGTGATATCAACCACCCTACAGCGAATAGCGCATTTCGCATCATTCCTGATGTGGGCGCTCTCGGCCTTGATGAGCAACGGCTGCAGCTTGGTTTCGAACTGTTCAATGAAAGAAGACTTTCCCGCGACGGCTCAATTTCTTGCAGCACTTGTCATGTAGGGCTGCTCGGTGGTGTCGACCGACAGCCAGTGTCATTTGGCGTAGACAGCGCCAAAGGCACCTTGAATGCACCAACTATTTTCAATGCAGCTCTGAATTTCCGTCAATTCTGGGACGGACGGTCATTGAACCTGCAGGAACAAGCACTCGAGCCCATCAAGAATCCTGCCGAGTTTGATCACGACCTTGCGAGTGCAGTCGCTGTGCTCAAGGCTATCCCGGAATATGTCAGCGCATTTAACGATCTCTATGACGACGGCATAACAGCAGACAATCTGGGTAGCGCCATCGCCTATTACGAAACAATGAACTTCACAGGAATGGATTCGCCGTTCCTGCGCATGCTCGCTGGCGAAGAAAATGAACTCAGTCGTCGGGCAAGACGAGGTCAAAGGAGGTTTCTCGAAGTCGGCTGTGCGAGCTGTCACAACGGCGTCAATCTGGGTGGAAACTCCTACCAGCTACTTGGCGCTGCATCAGCCTGGTTTAATACCGACAACCCAGCAGACGAGAATGATGACGGCCTGTTCACCAGAACCGGTCGAGAGCAGGATCAGCATGTATTTAAGGTACCTACCCTGCACAGCGTAGCCAATACTGGTCCTTGGATGCATGACGGTAGCGTCGCCTCTTTGCATCAGGCTGTCGATCGCATGGCTCGCCATCAATCCGGCCGCTATTTGGAAGATCACGACATCGATGACATTGTGTCTTTCCTGCGTTCCATGGGCGACAGCATGGGCATGCTGGGCGATTGTGCCGTTGGTGGTAACTACGGTGTCACACTGGACTGTGACGTCAAAAGGCGCAGTGCTGATCCAGAGCAGCGCATCGAAGCGACGCACAATGAATCGTTGGACGCCAACAGGCTCGACCGACAGCATATCGATGCCTATCAATTAGCGAAGGAAAAAGTAAACTCTGCCCCGAACAAAATTGCGTTCGAGATACAGCGAATCCGCACGGGCGAGGTTGCCCACTTCGACTTTTTGCAATATGAACATATTGAAATGCTGCGCCATGCCAGAGCACTGGCGTTTCCGCCGGCGAGCCTCTCTGAAGCTGAGCGTGATGCCGCTCTTGATGAGGCAAGTGTTTGGATTCAAACTGCGGAAGAATACGAGCTAAGAATCTCTGACTTCCTTCGTAGTCATGCCACCTCGCTGAATGCGAAGACAAACTACCTGGATTTGCTCCGCCTGTTCTCACTTGAAGCAGATGAGGAAGCGCAAGCGCTACTGGACCAGGCAGAAAGCAGCGTGTATGCATACTACGCAAACCCTGAATTTGCGAATCAAGAAGCACTTCAAAACGCTACTCAGGCACTAGAGGGTTTGAACCTGCATCCGGATCGTTTCGCAGAGTTACTATTACAGACAGCTATTCTGGAAAGAAGCATGCCGGACTTACTGGTTAAATCTCAAAGCGGGGACTGATCTTCCCGCCTGCGCTTTCTGCGTCCTGCCTCCTGTATTCTGTATCCTGTATCCTGCATTCGTTCGGCTCCAACCAATTATAGGTAAAGCCACGCATGATACCTTTGCAAAGGCCACGCCTGAGATCGTGTTTACTGCCCGATTCGTGCTTTGGTCGACAGATTAACGTGGCCTGCGTGTGGGGTTGTTGGAAATTCACCATGGCGATCCATTGCTGACCACCTCCCATCCTCGCGGTAATTCTCATTCATTCCTGTAAGACCAGAGTATGAACGGTCATCAACGTTCGCTCGCAACATCTGTCGAAATTTTTGCTCACTCTCAACAACGCGAGCCAAGTTCAATCTAAGCTGTGAATTTGAGCTGGCCAGGTCAAGCATTTCCGCACGCAGCTCGGCGAATGAATCCTGTAATCGTTCTTCCAATTCCTGATCCGATAACTCCCTGGGGCCAGACAGCGCCCTGGCAAAAGAAGCAACCAGCGAACCAGCATCAGCTTTGGATTGATCGACTTCGAGCTGATTCTGCGCCTTTGCCGCGGCGAAAAAAGTCGGTACACAGCGGACATCTTCTTGATTTATCGAGCTCAGGCGAATTCGCTCACAGCTTACATCGAAGTCATCAGAACTGTTGAGCTGATTGAACAGATCAAAATACGCTTTTTTGTTGCGTTCGAGCTCGAATAAAGCGGACCGAAGCGTTGGAGTGCCACGCACATCGCCGGAGGAATTATCACTCTGTGCTCCATACTGCTTAGCAAGTTGTCCAAAAAAGCCGCTCGCTCCTCTAGCCTCAATCGAGTCTTGCTCTGCTAGCTGTCTCGAATGAACCAGGCTAGGTGCCTGTTGATGCGATACTGTAGTGGCCGGGGGTGTACGAATTTCTCCTGCTGCGGCTAACTGAGTAGTCAGCGTTTCGGCCACAGGACTCACTGTATTGTTGATAACCTTTGCATCAAAACTGGAGCTGTGATCTTTGTTCGCATGAGATACTGGCTCGATGGGATAGTCAGAAACAGCTTTGCTCTCACTACGCATATTTGCTTCATCGTTCGCTACATTAACTGCATCCCAAGCAAGTACAACTTCTGCTGGCATGATCGTTTCTGAAACAGTTACTGTGGAACTGGGTACCGACTCTTGAGTTTGGGGGATGACTAGATCAGGAGACGAATATTGACGGCTATTAATTGGACGCACACCTGGAGGCATAGAGACAATAGAGACAGGTGTGACTGCCGTTCCAGATTCAGTCGCTTCTGTCAACGGAATGGCCGGAAACAAGGGCATTGAAAAGACTGCGACCAACGAGGTCACCAGGGAAATTCCTGCGATAGAAATTCCGCTCTTGCCAGTCGAATGGTTTCTTTTCGTACTTAACAGCGCAACCACGCGAGCGGAGAGTAGATTACTCTTCCTCACCCACGCAGAGGCGAATTGAGAAGGCGCATTCTTTTGCGAGCACTGCAAGCTCTGAGCAAAATCAACCAGACCATTAGCATAGCGCTTTATATAAGCGCGCTCGTCGTGGAGACATTGCTTGCTGTAGTTAACAACCAGATCATCACATGCCATTTCACTCTCCAATCGAATTTTACGAGCCACATAGTGCAGCGGCGGATGCCAGAAATAGAGGACATCGATCATCGCCAGAAAGTAGGCTAGCCGAGTATCCCGTAGTTTTATATGCCCAAGTTCGTGAATAAGAATTTGTTCCAACAACTCCGGCTTGGTACCTGTTTTTAGAAGAGAAGATGGGAGAAGAATCCAACTCTTAAAAAACCCGCCAGAAAGTGGTGTTTGCTGGGTATCGCCGACCCAGAGTTCCGGTGTCTTTTTTAGTCCTACATAAGCAGCCAGCTTTTTTAGAGAAGGGAGACTCTCGACGTCTGCTTCTCGAGACTGTAGAAGCATGCGTCGCACAGCCAATTGGGATTGGATGTAGATATATAGTTTCAGCACAGCGCCAAGCAGAAACAGTATCGCGATGACTTCCCTATAGGGCGCGAGAATTTTGGCAATTGTGGCAAAGGCAATATCGATTCCAGGCTGCGATGAATCAGCAATTAGCTCGTTAATCACTGTAGCATTTGGACCTCTGAGTTCACTATTCGCAGTGATATTCAGCGCAGCTGTTTCGCTAATTTTCACATCCCCGAATCCTGCTTCGAGTCCTTCCACAACTCCTTCTACAACTCCTTCAACGACCGGTTTAATGCCCTCTGCTCGTTGCTCGAAGGCTTCTGATTGCTGTAAAGGCCTGTCTGGCAGAAAGCTTGAAACAGGTAGAATTACAAGCAGCAGCATCAATGCAATGTAAGTACTTCGCCGTGTCCTCGCACTGAGATTCAGTTTGCTTTGCACCAAAACCAGCACAGCAATTGCGAAACAGGACAACACCAGATGAGTGGCAACGAGTTCTACGAAGAAATGCGGTAAGTCATGCATGACTGGACTCCAGATGCTTATTCGGACTCATCGATCAGGCTTCTGAGTTGCTCGAGATCTTGTGCATCCAGAGCCTCCTCTTCCAGAAGATTTGCAACCAGGGATTGCGGCGAGTTATTGAAAAATCGGCTGATTAACTGCTTTGTCGCTGCAAGACTCGCATCACGGCGGCTAACTAATGGGCTGTAAACGAATGAGCGGCTCTGTTTGCTGTGTTGCACATACGCCTTGTCCTCAAGAATGCGCAACATGGATTGCGTCGTTTTATAAGTCACTGACCCAGTTTTATCTAGCTCAGCGACTACTTCATTGACGGTAGCGCTTCCTAGCTCCCAAAGAGCCTCCATTATCCGAAGCTCACCATTGGTCAGAGTTGTAGACGGTTTGCGTGTCATTTCTGAAGTCTTAGTTTTATAAGATTTAATGAATATAGACCCGGGAATGCGGGCTGTCAACACTTTCTGGAATTCAGGGTTCTGATTAAAGGGAAGCCAAGCATGTCAAAGTAATGCCCAAGTTGCAGCAGCGATACATAGTTGAGTCGCGCATTCACAGAACTCATTGCATCGCCACTTTAGCCTCTTCTATTTCTGACTCTCAGGAACACTCGAGCCGTTATCAAACCCGGGTATTCAATGTAGGAAATCTAGTGAACTCAGTGAGATCACGCGAGTAATTGGAATATTTCATAGTTATGCTGGGACATAAGTGCACTTCATGTCACTTATTTTTACGCCAGTAGAAACAATATTTAAATGAACCCTCATTCTATAAATAAGAACAAGCGGCTAGCCAGATGAAGAAAAATATCAAGAAGACACAGAAGAAGAAAAAAGCAACAAATCCTAAAACAAACACCGCCCATGTTTGCGAACTTCCCGAATTACCTGAACGAGAGCTAGGCCGCGACGTAGGTCTTGAACGGGCGGCGCTCATACGGCGACACGAGAAGAAATGGACTAATGGCACTGAGCTCCACTATTACTTCTTCACCTCTCCTACCAGTTGGCGAGGCACATCGAAAGAAAAGACCACCGTTCGCAAAGCATTCAAGGCCTGGAAGGACGCTGGCATTGGCCTGACTTTCAAAGAAGTCAGCAATGTTGACGAAGCAGAAATTCGTATCGGCTTTCAACGCGGTGCAGGGTCCTGGTCCTACATTGGCAGGGACGTACTCAACATAGGTACCGATCAGAGAACTATGAATTTTGGCTGGAATATCGCCAATGATATCGACACAGCCATTCACGAAATTGGTCATACGCTCGGCTTCCCCCATGAGCATCAGAATCCCAATGCAGGTATTGAATGGAATGAGGAAGCCGTATACGCCGACCTGGGTGGTCCACCCAATAACTGGGATAGAGCGAAGACCTTTCACAACATCATTCGCAAGATTGACTCTCAGGAAGTCGATGGCTCCAATTGGGACAAAGACTCGATCATGCACTACCCTTTCAAAGCAGGCCTGATCAACAAGCCGGCTATCTACAAGAATCAACCTCTTTCCCCGGCCCCAGGGCTTTCAAAACAGGATATCAAGACTGTTCAGGAGTTTTATCCGGCGCTGAAAAAGAAGGCTTACATCACACTCAAGCCTTTTCGGTCTCACTCGGGGCAGCTCGCCCCCGGTCAGCAGCTCAATTTTAGCATTGAACCTAATGCTACTCGCACCTATACACTGTCCACCTTTGGAACATCTGACACCGTGATGGTGTTGTTCGAGAAGATCAATGGAGAGTGGAAATATTTCGATGGCGATGATGATAGCGGATTCGACCGTAACGCTCGCCTCAGCGCAAGGCTGTATGCCGGCAGAGAGTATGCCTTAAGAGTCAGACTTTACTTCCAGAATCGTAGCGGTGGTTTCGCAGTGATGATGTGGTAGTTGAGAAAGGAGTGTACGGACGAGCTGTACACAGGAACAACCCCCAAGCAGAGGAGCGATTCAACATGAATGACAATCCGTTTGTAGGTGACTGGACCTATAGAAGCTTCCTAAGAAATCCTGACTTATCGGTTGAGTTCAATGCGCTCAGGTTCGGTGCTGGCAACCTGAAAATCATTGCTTCTCCTTTCGGTACTGTGCAAGGAACACTTGGTGATACAGGTTGGTCACTGGATCTGACTGGGCACTGTTCATTCGGAAATCCAAATCAGATCAGATTTCAGGGTAAAGGTGTTATAAGTGGTGAGGAATGGATCTACGACTATCTCGGCTACCTGACACCTTCCTGGCCCAATGGAATAGAAGAAGTCCCATCAATTGCTGGCACAATAGTCCGGACGATTTCGCATTCAAACGGGCAAGCCAAAGCAGGATTTGTTGCATCGTGGATTGCAGTGCGACAGTAAGGTAATTCAGTAAACCCAATCTTCCTCTCCAGCAAAGAGTACTTAGACTAACTGCATCACTTCGCTGAGAACGATGACAATAATCCTCACAGAGGGCTGGCTATGAAACTGGGAATTCCTGTCTACGATGGCGTTAATCTTTTGGATGTTGCGGGCCCTCTCGAGATGTTCACATGGGTCAATCCACCCGACCCCGCTAATCCACTTGAATCAATGCTTCTGTCGGAGAAGGGAAATCCCGTTACGTCGATTAACAATGCACGGTTTCATGTGCATGGCTCGTTCGATGACGCACCTTCTCTGGATGTAATTTGGGTTCCAGGAGGAGATCCCGAGGCACTGAGCAGAATCATGTCTGATCCTCAATCTCCCTATTTAAATTATCTAAAGCAAATTGCCAGAGACGCGACATGGGTATGCTCGGTCTGCGAAGGAGCGATGTTGCTAGCCCAGGCTGGATTGCTTGACGGGCATCGAGCAACTACTCACTGGGCATTCGTTAAATGCCTGCAAACATTTCCCGAGATTGATGTGGATACCAGTAACCCTCGCTTTCTGGTATCCGGAAACCGTCTTACCGGGGGTGGGATTTCTTCAGGGCTGGACGAATCCTTAAAACTTATTTCTTTACTCTACGACGAAAGCACAGCTGAACAGGTGCAACGAACGACCCAATATATGCCTGACCCACCAGTAGATGCAAAGCTGCCTGGTGTAGCTCCACCCTGCCAAATGACACTTCCATAGTTAACGATGACATATTCGAGATTCAATTGAAGAAATTGATGTAAGAAAAGGATCACATTGCACGTCTCTCGCGCCGCAACTGTATTTACACCAGGGAATAAGGAAATACTGACGATCAATCTCGATAGTCGCTTCCTTGAGCATTGCAGCGCGCAAGAACTTCGATTTAATTCATCTGGTCAATAATCCTCTGACCGTGTTACCTTCTAACACTCACTCTTTGTACTGAGAACTGGAAGTCATGCGATCACTGTTGACTCTTATCTGCACGAGCTTGCTACTCTCGTGCTCTGCCACATCACTTACCCCGAATACCAACGCAAGTCCGGCGGCCAGCCCTCAAACTCAAGCTGCCCTGCAATCGGGATACACTTATGTGCCAGTAGATCCCTTCTCCGTCCAGATCATCCCCGGTGAGAATTGCGTAGCCGATGCACCTTATTATCCGGAGCTACTCGCTTCGCTGCCTGACAATTCAGTTCGAGTATCCCTTGAGCAATTCGATGGGTCGGGATCCCTGGGCATTGGTCCGCTTGGCGCGAGTGTAGAAGGCGGCACTTATAAAGTGACGCTGGACTATATCAACGCAGATACGACCAACATCGATATGTATTTCAGGCGCTCAGTGGTCGTAGGAGACGATGAGTATTACCATCCGATGCACAGCCCCAGCCCCGCTGGCTCGCATCCGGATGACGATTCGTTCGAGGTTCGGTCTATTTACGATCTCTCTGAAGATGAAGCCCGCGATCAGAATTTTGAACGGCATAGCATTCCTGTCTATGTGGGCGTTGGCCTCAGAATCATCTCCAATGTTGTCGTTTCAGGCGCTAATGTGGATGTCTCTGGGCTTGGCGCCATAGCAGCGTCAGCTCAGACGTCGAGCCTTTCTGGCAATTTGGTCGTACAAACCATTGGGGTGAACGGCAAGTCCGTTGCTGCTGCATTACCGATCCAAAGCGAGCTGAACCCTACAACAGTACAGAATGCAATAGTCGCAATCGGTTCTGTAAAGACGCTGCTGTATGAAGATGACACAGTCACTGCGCCACGGGTGGTGGGGCTCTATTTGCCGTTCATGGGAGATAAGCGATTGGTGAATGGAATTATTTCTGTACTGGTCACCAACCCGGTGGATTGGATGCGATCCTGTCTCACTGAAGAGGCTTGAGGGCTTGAGCTAACTCAATTCGCGCCTCTGATCTATTCAAGAATGACTGTATCCAGACCGCTCTTTTCGGCATTGAATCTTGCTGTGTTTGCCTTTTGTAAAAGCTGGTCCGCGGTTAGATGCTCCGATGGGAAGATAGTGACTCCGATCTTGCACTCGATGACAACTTCTCTCGAAACCGCAGAGATTGGCTTAGACATCGACTCATGAATCATCTGCGCAAGAAACTCAGTCCGTTCTGTATTCTTCATTACCGGCATAACCACCAGAAAACGACTCCCTCCTGCACGGGCCAGCAAATCTTCGGGTCTGAGCAATGAAGAAATTCTAGAACTTGCCTCCTTGAGAATCCGATCGCCTTCTTCAATACCATGCTCGTCGATTAACTCTTCAAGATTCTCCAGACGAATCAACATCAATGCCCCGCGGCCACCACTTTGCTCCGCATCTTCCAATGCATTGCTCAACCGTTCTGCGGCCAGCACTTGAGTACCCACACCTGTGAGCTGGTCATAATTGATAAGATTAACGATTCTGTCTCGCTGATTTTCAATTTCAGTGACTTTCGACGCCAATATATTTCTGTAGCCAAACATCACGATGCTGAATACAACAAAGAATGCGATGAAAGAAAAACCGTAATTCAGCCATTGCGGCAAACTGGCATTCGCTATCTCGAGCGTGATAGCAGACGTAAAAGCTCCGGACATATAGGCAGTGGCAACAAAGAACAGACCGACAAAACTGACCACAGCCAGGAAGAAAACAAAGCGAGGGCCGAAAAAAAATACAGCGATTACGATCGCAATGGGAAGGTACATAATCCCTCCCTTCAATTGACCCAGCGAATACACCCCAAATGCCGGAATGAGATAGTAGGAGAACACGAGGAATCCAGCCTTGATTCTCGGGTCGAGCTTCTTGCGAAACAGAAAAAGGAAAAGTATTGCTGTGTAGAGCGTAATTTGGACATTGAACAGGAACAACCACCCTGTATCAGTGTATCTGGCCAGAGACCCCGCCAAGGGCACAAACATCAGCAGCGCTGTCGCCGCTACTAACTGATCTGCAAGGCCGTTTAATTGTGCCGGGTCGACTCCACCATAGGGCTTCCAGTCCGCCATAAGCTCCACCTCAAAATTGAATCTCGGCTTTCTCCAAGAGTGGCTATGATCCAATCTTCAAAATGTAACGATTATCGAGCCGACTAACAAGTATATGGGTAATCTGGCCACCGCCAGGATAGAAGCGGCAGTTGGGAACGAAACTACGTTCTAGAACAATGTAACGAGAATCTCCGGATCAGGAGGGAGTAGATCCAACGGGGAACTGTAGGGCCTGTAACGTTCTACAGAATATCCCATTTCTTCAAGCAAGCTCAGAACATTGTCTGGACCAGCAAAATGAGCAAACCCGCCTAACACCAACTCCACTTCGGGTGATTGCAAATAGGATTCGATAACGGGAATCCAGTTTCTGTTCCGGTTCGCGATGACACTCTCGTACTGTTGCGGATTGGTCAGCTTGGATTGTGCATTGCTGGCAGCGAGAGGGGCAGTGTCTCCCATTCGCCACTCATCAATCAGTTGTCGAAGATCAACGTCGAGCTGCCCACCCTGGATATACGCCAACCTCAACAGGAAGACCAGATTCCAATTGATAAGTGGATTGCTATTGCCTTCTGTGATGGCATCCTGTTGGTCTTGTACAGTCTCAAGACCACCAGTGGGTTTGAGTTCTGAGCTGCTCAGATTTGTAAAATAATCTTCGACACCTGGGCCATAGCCCAAACTTCTCGCTCCCAGGAAAAAGAGCACTGAACTGAAAAATTCTGGCCTTCGTCGGGCATAGTCGTCGAGAGTCACTCCGAATTCATCCAGAAAATCGTTGAGTACAGCTTCCGTACCAGGCGGGATGTAATCGTACAGGCTTTCGCCCTCCGGCAGATTGAAACGCTCGATATCGGTATCAGTAATGGGAATTGCCGGGTCGTATTCAAACACGACCGTCTCGGCTGCTTCGTAGGCGCTCAGAAACGCGGGAGGAAGCGGGAAGTCTGATTCATGCAGAATATGAATGGTGCCGCCGAGATACAGCTGATTGACCCCGTCGCTAACTACCCACAAGGACGTATCATTGAGTCGCAAGTACTCCGCGGTATAGAGAGTAAATATCTCTGTCTCAGCATCAAACTCAAACTCAACACTGTAAAGACTGTCAGCGATGTGCAATTCGCCAACCAGCGCATTGAATTTAACATTATAGAATGCGTTGCACTGACTGAAGCTGGGAATTTCTTTCAGAGTTGAAGCCTGATAGCGATCATCACCTAACGGTGACAGCGTGAGAGCGAATTTTTGTTTTGGGCCAGAGATACCAATCAGCTCTACACAGTCAAATGCCAGATCTCCGGTGTCCGGGTGGTACTTTCCAGTAGCACTCAGTTGCGAGAGGTAGAGTGAGCAAATCAGCGCAAGCGCCAAGCTAATTCTGTTGTACTTCATTGTGCGCCGATTCGTGAACATCGCGTGGATGTCGATAGTGATTCAGTTTTGAGAAAGCAGATCATCTGAAGGTGGATGAATAGCCTGACTAACTGGCCCCGTCTGCGTCAGCAACATAGCTGGGTCAGGGCGCATTATAGTGGAACTGATCTCGCAAGTGTCCACATTCATACGTTCACGAGAAGCACCCAGATTACTAGTCGTGAAATGTTCACCCACCAACGCGCCTGAGCAAATGTATGAAAAGCCAGTAGTTGGCCAATCATGCCCAGTTCCACTGGCAATACCTTACTGAGCAGCAAGAAAAGCACACTCATTTTCGACTCCTGGTTGACTTTCTTGAAAATTGTATCACAATACTGGTACAGTTAAACGATTGGAGAACGGCCCCGGAGTTTCGGTCAGTCCATGAACATCACTATTAATCTCAAAGATGGCGTGCCCATCTATCGTCAGATCGCGAATCAGATCCGCTATATGGTGGCGTCAGGACTGTTGCAACCGGGTGAAGAAATATCGCCAGTACGCGCCTTGGCGTTAAAGCTCAACGTGACACCGAACACCATCGTGAAGGCGTATGACGAGCTGGAAGCCGCTGGAGTTATCTACAAACGGCGCGGCGCGGGCTGCTACATCTCAGACACTCAGACGCCATTGGCGAGGAAAGAGAGAAACCGGATTCTGGAGAATCGTATTGATGGGCTGCTGGCAGAAGCACACCAGCTGGATTTCGAAGAGAAGGAATTGCTGGACCTGATCAAGCAACGCTTAAAGGCATTGTCAAAAACGAATAAGCCAAACGAAAAGTAGGAATCTGGCGGGCACACGAACAATGATTTATGCCAGAAAACAACGAGAGCCTAGTTTAGAGAAAGACTAAAGTAAGTTCAGAGAAAGATTAGAGAAAGATCAAAGAAAGTTCAGAGAAAGCTCAGAGAAAGGTAAGCGCCATGACAGATCAAGTGGTTAGAATCAGCAATCTCAGTCGCCAGTTTGGCAATGTCAAAGCCCTGGATAACGTGAGTTTTTGCGCCTCACAAGGCAAGGTTTACGGGCTGGTAGGCTCCAACGGAGCGGGCAAGACTACGCTGATAAAACATATTCTTGGCTTGCTGCGTGCCAGGTCTGGAGACGTTGAAGTCTTTGGCCTGAATCCTGTGCAACATCCAGAGCAAGTACTGGTGGATATCGGTTATCTCTCGGAAAACCGGGAACTACCTGACTGGATGAGCATCGATCAGCTCATGCGCTATACCAAAGCCTTCTATCCGAACTGGGATCAATCCTACGCGGATGAATTACTCGACACGTTTGGCCTGACCCCCGATAAAAAGATAAAAGATCTATCACGTGGCATGCGCGCGCAGACTGCTCTTATCGCTGCGGTTGCACACAAACCGAAGCTGCTATTACTCGATGAGCCTTCCAGCGGTCTCGACGCGATTGTGCGCAAGGATATTCTCAATGCAGTCGTTCGCACCATCTCAGAAGAAGGTCGTACGGTAATTTTTTCCTCTCACCTGCTCGAAGAAGTTGAACGTCTGTCTGATCACGTAGTGATGATCCAACAAGGGCACATTGTCCTCGATGATTCACTGGAGCAAGTCAATGAAACCCATCACCTCAGCAGTGTTCGATTCGACGAACCGCATGATGCACTACCCGCCATGGAAGGCGTTTTATCCAGCGACGGCGAAGGTCGACTGTGGACGATCACTCACTCTTTGAGTGCGGCTGAACTTGGCAATCGTCTCGCACCGCATAAAGGCGAAATTATTGAATCACGCAATGCGACTCTCGAAGAAATCTTTGTCGCTCGGGCTGGGCGAATCCTGATTGAGGAAATCGCGGCATGAGCTTCCTCCCTGCGTTGAATCCTCGCACACCCACACAAGCGCTGTTGTGGAAGTGTTGGCTAAGAACACGGTGGAAATTGTTTTTCCATCAAGCGGTGACGCTGATTATCTTGCCAGTCATATACGTTCGATATGTTCCCGAAGACAGAACTCTCGCGGAATTAAGTGAAGCTAACGTCACGATTCTGATTGCAAGTCTGTTTATTCTCTTTGCGTCTTGCGGAAGCATGATGTATCGCATGAAGAATGCCTGGGATTCCTCCGGTTTTGTGCTCGATTCTGACTATAAGTACCCAATATCTTCCTTGCGACTATCCCTGGTTCCGCAAACTTATCTGGTTGCGATGTTTCTTGTGGCCTATACCGTTCCGAGCGTTGCCTTGCATTTCATACTCGGATACGCGCTGCCACATTGGCTCAGCTATATCCTCATTGCCGAATTCATGTTACTGGTGATGATGTTGTACTGGACGGCTTCGGATGGTTGGCTCACTAGTGCTCGTTGGGTCTTTGCACTGGCACTTTACTGGGGAGGCTACCTGGTTCCTGACATCACTCGCGACGAGACTACCGGACAGATCGATTCTGTCTCTCTCATCCAGTTGGTTATTCCGGTTTTGATTTGTATTGTCGCCCCTATCATTACGACCCGAGGAGTCAAGCTTCAGCGCTGCGGGGATGTTTCTGAAAAGGCAATCGGCGACAGCCTTCTGTTCCGCATCGTACGAAGAATCCAGTCGCTCAGTTTTTTGAAGAGCCCATGCCCGACAGATTCTCCGCTTCTCGCTGAATTCTGGTTAATACGGCAGAAACGTGGACTGTTTCTTCGATTGCTCACGGGGCTCGGATTAGGCGTGCTAATTGCTGCCATGGTCGCTGGCATGGATGTATGGTCTGACTCTCCTGGCAACGAGGGTATCAATCTTTTTGAGATTGCTTTTTTTGCTGGCATTTTTCTGATCGTGGTAGCGATTGTAGGCGCCGTAACAAGCTTTGGCGTCTCTTATATTCATGAGACACCACGTGTCAGCGTCTTTTTGCGGACTCGCCCTCTCGCCACCAGCAAACTGCTCTATACCAGGTTTGCAGTCACCTTCGCAGGTTTATTGCTCGTAGCTCTCGGAATGATTGTCGTGCTGTATGGAATTGGCGGACTGATGCTAAATGCCTTCTCGAGCGCACGTGAAGAATTTGATGCCCTGATGTCAGTATTTTTAAGTCAGTCAGCAAGCGACATTGTTGTTCAGTCTCTTCGCACTTTGATTTCACTCGCCTCAATTCTGCTCGTGTTCTGTGCGCTGATCACTGGATTACTCCTGATTCGCAATAGCTTCCTGAAGTTAGGCGCAGGAGTGGTTGTCTACTTGTTGGTCGCAACAGTGATATTGGGTTTTTTCGCCGACAGCATAGAGATAAGCATCTTCGACTTTCTCGTCTCCCATCTTTGGATACTTGTAGTCGGTTTACCTGTCGCTGTTATTTACTTTAGCTACGATTTACTTAAAAACCATGTAACCTCATTACTGCATCTCTCGATTCTGTTCGTAGTAGGTGCGATCTGCTACTGGCTCACCAACACTGACATCGAGCTCGATCCAGAAACAACTGATCATCTCTTGCTATTCCAGAGTTTCGATTTAACCTATAACTTGCTGCCTCTCTTCGCGCTGCTGTTCGCACTGTGGACGATGTCACGAATCCGCCATACCTGAAATCGATGTTCCGTCGGCCAGGCCAGCGTAGCTTCTGCTGGTCTGGCTGACTCCATTGTTCTATCTCACAGATCAGTATCCACACCGCGTTCGTGCTGACACTTTCAGGCTCGTTCTGGTATTCCTGTAGTTCAAGTTAGCCTCTTATCTTAAATACTCTTGCCTAACTAAGGACCCATAGCTGGCATAGAGTATTGGAAAGGTTGTATCTTCAGCCTACCAACAGGCCCCGATATTGAAAAAGTAATAACAACTAAAAAGGTAGGGAAAATGCATCTTAAGAACAAACTCCTGCTTTCTATAGCTCTCACTACTTCGTCAGCTCTCTTAACGCTGCCAGCGATCACAGTCGCACAAAACCATGACTGGCCAAGTTATGGCGGCGACAATGGCTCAAGCAAATACTCACCTCTTGATCAGATCACTGCTGACAATGTTTCCGAGCTAGGCATCGCCTGGACATGGGATAGTGTTGATAACGCCACCGTTGCCAACAATATTGCCGAAGGCAATAGCTCATTAGTGCCAGCCGGATACAAAGGCACTCCTTTGGTCATCGACGGCACCATGTATGCGACAACCTCCTTCGGCCGCGTTGTCGCGCTGGATGCTGCGAGCGGCGAGCAACTCTGGGTGTTTGATACTGAATCCTGGCGTATGGGCCGACCGGCGAATCTCGGCTTTAACACTCGTGGTGCCGCCTATTGGGAAGGCAACGGCAAACAACGATTGTTCTTCGCCACCAATGATTCCTACCTGTGGTCTATTGATGCAGAAACGGGTGAAGTAGACACGGCTTTTGGAACAGACGGCCGCGTCGATCTGACCGAAGGCCTGCGCCGTGAGATCAATCGTAGAGCCTATGGTGTTGTGTCCCCTCCTCTGGTGAGTAACGACAAAGTCATTGTCAACTCAATCGTCAATGACGGCCCCGGCAGCATCGAAATGCCCCCTGGTGATGTGCGCGCATTTAATCCCGAAACCGGCGACGTGGAATGGGTGTTTCACACCATCCCACAGCCCGGTGAATTTGGTAACGACACCTGGCTGGAAGGCTCCTGGGAATACACGGGTAATACCAATGTGTGGACGATAATGAGCGCGGACGATGAACTTGGTATCGTGTATCTGCCTGTCGGCACACCGACCAATGATTGGTATGGAGGCAAACGGCCCGGTGACAACTTGTTTGCGGAAAGTCTTGTTGCCGTGAATGTACACACGGGTGAGCGCTTGTGGCATTTCCAAACTGTGCATCATGGTCTTTGGGATTATGACTTACCCGCAGCACCGACATTGGTAGACATCACCGTTGATGGCCGCGCTATCAAGGCAGTGGCGCAGATCTCCAAGCAGGGATTCACTTATGTGTTCGATCGCGTAAGCGGCGAGCCAGTATGGCCAATCCTGGAGCTAGCAGTTGGCCAAAGCACAGTACCCGGTGAGATCGTATCGGCCACACAACCGATTCCTACCAAACCTGCACCGTTTGAGTCTCAAGGCATCACCGATGAAACGCTCATCGATTTTACACCCGAGCTGCGTCAGGAAGCCTTGCAACTTATAGAAGGTTTTGACTACGGCCCATTGTTCACCCCACCGTCCCTACGTGGCACCATCGTGCATCCTGGTTGGGGAGGTGGTGGCGAGTGGCACGGTGCGGCATTCGATCCAGATACCGGCATGTACTACATCCCTTCTGCTTCAGCACCAATCCTTGTGCAACTGCGCGAAGCTACCCGCGGGCGCGAAGAGATGGGCTATGTTCGCGGCGGGCCGCTAGGCGTTGCCGGCCCGAGTGGCTTACCTTTGATCAAGCCTCCCTATGGGCGAATTACCGCCATCGATCTGGACACGGGCGACCATGCCTGGATGATTCCCCACGGGGAAGGCCCACGGCAGCAGATCATTGATATGGGAATACTCGATCCGGGCCCGGTCGGTGGCAATAGCAGAACTGGTCCAGTACTAACCCCGACATTGTTGTTCGTTGCTCAACAGGACAACAGCAGAAGTTTGATTCGGGGCTTCGATAAGGCCAGTGGTGAAATCATTGCCGAAATCGAACTACCGTTACCACCTTCGGGAACGCCAATGACTTACATGGTAGATGGCAAGCAGTACATTACCATCGCTGTAGGGGGTGGGGGTGATGCAAAGCTAGTGACGCTTTCACTACCTGATTGATTGCAAGGACGCTATACCAAAGGCCCGCGAACTGCGGGCCTTTTTATTTGCATTTTATGCGCGTTCTATGCGCAATGGTTGCATCAGACAATAACTGGCAACTCGAGAAAAGAGCTCAACTCTCGCGAGTGATGCACTTCCTGTTGAGCCACAATCCCTTCGCTGTCGACACCAATCGCATTGCCTGTATTCATATTGCGATCGTACTGTGGGAAATTACTGGAGGATACTTGCAGCCGTATGCTCTCCCCTCTACCAATCACTACACTGATCTGTCCAACTCCCAGAGTTAGCTCGTATATCTCACCGGGTATTGCAGGCTCGGGTTCACCGGTAAAATTCCGTCCACTCACGCGGAGCAGGCTCTCACAGAGATTGATTGATTCGCCTGCCAGGTTGACATGAGTGAGCTTGGCCGTGAAGTCTGTGTCAACAGCACTTGTTGAAGCGTATAGTTTTAATGTTACTGGACCGCTGATTTCAGTTTCCTGTTGAAAGGGCATCGAGGTGTAAACGAGCACATCATCTCGAGATTCGATTGCCGCTTGATTCATCGGACCCGCGCGCATACCAGGCACATTGAGTCCACCAATCATCGCACCACCCAAAGTAGGTACTGGATCGTGAGGATCATAAGCAAACTGATCGCTGCCTGCATTCTGGGGCTGTGATTGGGACAGGATACCGTCTCCTGCAACACTGTTCGCACCTTCATTGCTTTGCAAATAGAATCGTTGCCGAGTTGCCCCCTCTGGAGGCCAGCTCTCAGCGCTGCGCCATTCATTCGGACCCATTACATAGTAACGAATCGTCGGCAGTTCCTTATCCATGCCGCGAACATAACGGTCAAAAAAAGCTATCTGCAGCCTGTTAAGTCCGGAACCCGCCTGCGACGCCTGTGGACCAAAATCCTTTTCACCCAAGGATCGGCGAATTACTGTGGAATGATGCCAGGGGCCAGCAATAAGGTGTTGCCCCGCCCTTGCCGATTCGCTTCCCCCTCGCTGCTGTAGATCTGTAAACGCACTGAATTGAGACCAGGCTATCGGGTCATACCAACCGCACTCATGCATGGTTGCCACTTTGATTTCCTCATAGGGCGTTCCTGGACCCAATCGAGGTGCCGTTCCTCTCTCTAGACGATAATCCAGCAGTTCCTGCAATCGACCATAGTTGGCTATTGGTGCTTCCCGCAACGGTAAGTGTAAATAGGTCTCTTGTGGATGGCTGCGGACTCTGGCCAGGATCACCTTTGCTTCATCCATGTCGTGACCTTGCGCTGCCAGTCGATCCAATTCACCAGCCGCTTCATTCGGCAGCCATACCAGGGTTTGTATAAGCGGTATCGCCCCTCCGGCAAGAGGCGGCGGCGCATCGGCTACTCGCCCACTGACAGCATATCCACCAGTCCACGTCGCTATCGCCTTTAGATGAGGTGGATCCAGTCGTGCTGCGGCAACCTGATAGCCCGCCTGATGAGAAGCGCCGAAAGTACCGATATCACCGTTACACCAGGCTTGTTCAGCAAGCCACTCAATAATGTCGTAGCCATCTCGCCCATTGAGGCCGTCGGGATCAGCCGGATCGAATTCGCCTTCGGACTCAAAACGCCCCCTGACTTCCGTGCCAACAAAACCATATCCCGCCTGCAATAATTCTCCGATGATCGACAGGCGCTCAGGATTGGAATAGGTTCGACGATTGAGAGAACGCATGAGGATGATTGGATATTCTCCGTCGGCCGCTGGCAACCAAACGCTCGCCGCAATACGCGTACCATCTCGTGTCGGGATCATTAACAAATCAGTATGGCGTGTACCCGCCGGAGGAGGAATGATAATGTCCTCTGCGTCAGGATTCGGAAGCCAATCCTGGCCATACAGCAATGAACTGCTTCCGTAAATCGCTGCACTGATTGCGGACACCAAAAGTTTCCTTCGCGTGATCATACTGACAGCTCCTTCAAATCAGTTATTTGTTTTGGCTTTATTATCGTAATTTTGTATCTCATAGAATCTTCCAAATGCACTCAGATCAGATTGGAAAACCTGAGTTTACTTCTACCAGTTCATGACAAGAATTACTTAAGAATGCGCCTACTCGCACACCTTTGACGGTGGACCCACCTCACGATTAATTCAAAAAAATTCAAACTGAACTCGTATTCTGCTCGAAATTTGCTTAATACTATGATAATTGTGGGTCTTCGAATCCGTTCGTCTACTCTATTGGGAGGATCTGGTGATGTTTCTGAGTATCGTGCTGAAGAGATTTTTACAGGCCAGTTTTCTTGCTTTCTGCCTCACTGCCACCGCTCATGCGTCGACGATAGTTGACGTCTATACCTCGATAGGTAACTTCAAAGTAGAGATTTATGACGATCAATACCCCGACGCAGCGGGCAGGTTCACCGGTCAACTAGGGTTTAGCCGCTACGATTCGACCATTTTTCATTATGCTGATGATTCCTATATCGCAGGCGGCATATATACCTACAAAAATTGTCCACCGGGCCCGGTAAGACTATTTCCATATCCCGTGTCTCTTCGAGCCGAAAGCACTGGGCTAGCCAATACAACAGGAACAATAGCCTTGCTTCGCGACCCGCACAATGCTGATTTCTTAACCAACGATTTCATAATCAACCTTCAAGACAATCCAGTGGTCGACCCAGTCACGGATCCGGTCGTCGTAGGAAGAGTTCTAACCGGTATGGACACGCTCTTGGCGATCAAAGATCAGGTGCGGGTCTCTATGGGTGATGATTTCCCCAATGTGCCTACCATTCGCTACACGGGAGAGAGCGATATCGACTGTGAATCATTTGGTACGAACAATGTCATTTATATGGACATGGAACGCGTTTACTTCAACGATTTTTACACGGCCAATCATTTCGACACCGACAAAAACAGGCTGAAAGTTACGGTCGATGTTGGGGCGAGCGGATTCTGGTCACTCTATTTCGATACGTTCTCTTCTGAATCTGAAACTACTATTCAGGCACTACCAGAGACGTTCATTATTGAACCAAGCTCTGTCGACGGCATTGCGAATTTTGACTCAAGCACTGGAGTGCTAACCATCCCAGAACTCAGCATTCTGGGAGAAGTCGTCTATCGGAATCTCGTATTCACTCTAACCGACGAGGAGTCGCTTCGCTTCACCTTGCAATCATTCGAATGATTTAGCGAATGACTGCTCGATTTTTCCAGATATCTCTAAACCCAGAGCAATAGGCATTTCTTCAGTAACACACATAAGTGAGCCTTCCCAGTAACTCTGACTCTATGCTGGAGTGAAACTTCACTTTTTCCGGACTGTTTTCGAGTACTCGCGGCAGATTTTTCTCGTTAGCATGGTAACCATGTTGATTTTTGAACGTCTAAACCTTTATTACGCTTTCAATACTTGCTCCAATTCTTGCTCGCAACATCAAAGGAACCCGTCATGAGTACTTGCAGTTCAAAGAACTTTACTCACACCAGCCTGTTTATCGCCGTTCTCGCAATCACGAGCCCTTTGATCGCCCAGGACAATATCGAAGCACCGAGTTCAACAGAAGCCAGCCGGGAGGATGTGAGCACCACTCGAACCTTCACTCCAGAAAACTTCGAGAGATTCGCCCCGCGCAATTCCCTCGATATGCTAAACCAGGTACCGGGGTTTTCTGTCCGTTCTGAAGATCAGGGACGAGGTTTTGGCCAGGTCAATACCAATGTGCTGATCAATGGTCAGCGCCTCTCAAGCAAGTCGCAAGGCGTGTTCGACCAACTCAGACGCGTTACGGCTGCCAATGTTGAACGAATTGAAATCGTTGATGGGGCATCCCTGGACATTCCTGGCCTTTCCGGTCGCGTAGCCAACGTCATTACCAGCGGCGGAGAGATGACCGGTAGTTTCGAGTATCGCACGGTTCACCGGCCAAAATTTGCAGAGCCCGGCTGGTTTGGCGGTGAAGTCTCTCTGAATGGCTCCACCCCGGGGTTTGAATGGAGTGCCGCCTACACTCACGGCACTGGGCGCGGTGCTGCTGGTGGCGATGGCGTTATTCTGGATGAGTTTGGCGTTGTTACTGAGAACCGAAAAATCCATTCCCACTTTGAGGGTGACTTTCCACAGCTGACCACCAACCTGACCTGGACTCGCCCGAGCGGCGTCGTGATCAATTTCAATGGGCAATACAACCGCGACTACACAGATTTCTCGAATGATGAGAACAGGGATCTGGTTGCGGGTGTCGATCGATTCAGAGACTTCGACAACAGTGGTCGTAGCTACGGGTACGAGGTTGGCGGTGATATCGAGTTCGATCTGGGACCAGGTCGCATGAAATTGATAGCCCTGGACCGGCTGAACAACAATGATTTCTATGCGCAGTCTGTGCTCATCTTTGAGGACGAAAGTACTTCAACAGGTAACCGCTTTGCCAGCCAATCAGAATCTGGCGAGCGAATCGGACGGATGGAATATCAATGGGACGCCCTGGGAGGTAACTGGCAAATTGATGCCGAAGCTGCTTTCAACGAACTGGATCAGGCATCGCAGTTGTTTGATCTGGATGCCGGCGGTAGCTTCGTCGAAGTGCCACTGCCAAATAGTACTGGGCAAGTCACCGAAGATCGTTACGAGATTATCCTCACCCACGGACGCACTTTGGCCAACGGCCTCACCTTGCAAGTCGGGTTCGGCGGAGAGAATTCCGAGCTTGCACAGACAGGCCCTGGGGGACTAACCAGAACTTTCTGGCGTCCGAAAGGTTCTCTCTCACTAGGCTGGCAGATACAAGAAGGGCTGGATCTGTCGTTCAAGGTCGCACGCACTGTGAGCCAGCTCTCTTTCAATCAATTCCTGGCCCGCGTAAATCTCGAAGCCGGCAATGCCAACGCGGGTAATGTTGAATTGCGACCAACGGTAAATTGGGAGACAGATATTGAACTGGAGAAGAGCTTCGGGGATTGGGGATCTAGTAATCTAAGGCTATATAGCCGCTTGTCGGATGATTACATCGACATCATTCCGCTGCCCGGCGGTGGTGAATCACCGGGAAATATCGATGATGCGGAACTGTGGGGCATGGAATGGAACAGCACAGTGAACCTCGATCAACTCGGTTGGGATGGAGCCAAGCTCGATCTCGACCTCAGATTCGAAGGCAGCAGTCTTGAGGATCCACTGACCGGAATTCGCCGCCCCTTCGGTCGTCATCGCGACAGAAACGTAAATCTGGCTTTGCGCCATGATGTCCCGAACAGCGATTGGGCCTGGGGAATGGGACTTGATTACAATCACGTTGAACCGGCTTATCGCCTGAAAGAAGTGGAACTCAACTACGAAGGACCCACTTACACCTTCGCATTCATTGAGCACAAGAACGTATTCGGCATGACTGCCAACCTGAATGTCTTTAACCTGACCAACGGCCGGGCGATTTATGATCGCGTGGTACACACAGGGCTCAGAAACGAATCACCGGTGTTGTTTGTAGAAAAGCGTGATTTGAGTGTGCAGCCGATTTTTCGGTTTGAACTTACCGGCAATTTTTAGCTCTGCTTCGAATGACTTATCCCAGAACCAACTGCTGGCTCATGCAGGCTCTTGCACAATGATGAGTCTAGAATCCTTGCGATTCCAGACCCTTGCCGTGATCGCTAAAGAAAGTGAACACACTTTCCATATCGATTGAAAAGTCGTTCTCATCCAATACCCGTTTGATCGTTCGTTGCACGTCTTTGTTGCTGTCCAGCGATGTATCGACGATCAATGGCGAGCGTGAGTGCTTGTTTTCATCGAGAACAATACTGACTTTTGGAAACAATCTGCTGTCTCTGTTGGTATCGATTACAACCGCACCCTCACCTGTTCCAAGCTCGACCAATGAGCCTGTAGGATAGATACCGAGGCATTCGATAAACTTCTCAACGAGAACAGGCTCGAACTGTGTCTCGCGACAGTTGAACAGAATCTTCATTGCCTCTTTGGGCGGTCGCGAGGAGTCATAGCAACGATTGGTAGTAATCGCATCGTAGGTATCGACTATAGAGATGATGCGAGTGTAGAGATTCAACTGGTCGGCTCGTACTCCGCGTGGGTAGCCTGACCCATCTACTCGCTCGTGGTGGCCGTAGGCCGCTTCGATGACCGCTTTGGACATGTCCGGGTCTTGTTCAAGAATCTGTTTTCCCAGACGGCAATGGTCCTTGATGACTGCAAATTCGTCATCAGTGAGGCCTCTAGGCTTGTCCAGAATCTCCTGATCAACTTTGAGTTTGCCTACATCATGGAGCATGCCGCACATGCCAAGAATCTCCAACTCACCTGGCTCGAGCCCCAGATGCCGACCGAATGCTATCGCCAATACACCAACGTTCAGACAATGCTCCGCAATATAGTTGTCTTTGTGACGCAGGCGACCGAGCCATAACAAGGCATTGGGATTATTAACAATACTCGTTACGCAGGAGCTGACGGACTTACGAATTCGCGTCGTGCTGATCGCTTCTCCTTCTGCCAGACTTTTAAGATTGGCCTCAATCTGAGACTTCGCATCGGCATGGGCTACTTGCGCTGCTCGAAACTCCTTCTCCACGCTCCTGACTATTGGCTTGGGAACTCCATCTGTAGGTACAGGCTCTCGTGCTGTCTGAATCGCGCGAGACTTTTGCTTGTCCACCCAGATGTATTTGCATTCCGCCTTCACTTCTTTTACGTGCTTTTCGGTGGATAACAAGATGCCCTGGAACACGAATCGCGTCTCTAGCCAGGGCCGATCAGGGAAGGCCATATACATGCCCACCTTGATGTCGTCAGAATTAACCTTGTTCAGAAGATGGGAATTGGGTGGAATGAAATCTGTCAATTGTTCACCTGGAGCGTTCGAAAAGGATTTTCGATGCCTTTGTAGCATTAATCGGAGGGTAATTGTCGTCTATCTGGTCGCATTTTTTCAATTCCCACAGGGATAAATTCCACAAAATTTGCGGGAAGCTGATATTGGCTAAAACTTGATCAATCCACATATGGGTCAGATCAGAGAGCGCCACGTTGGCTATCTATCAATGTGTGCAATCAATACGTGTGCAGAAGGCCTTTCAGATTTACCGGCTTGGTTGAGCGTCTTGAAAGTGCCTATCAGGACTAGCGCTCTGTTACTGCTACATTACAGCTACATTACTACTACCTCTCTCGTCACCTGAATCACCAGCATCATTTACATCGCCTGGTATTTTGTTTTTGGAAGATACGTTTCATTTCTGCAAGCCATTCAGAACCCGTCCATGCGGTGAGAGTCACGTTATGCAAACGAACCCACCCATGAAAGTAGCGGCATTCAAGCAGATTCAACGCTATAAACTTGCTCGTATACATTCAGTGGTAGTCGCTCTTGTCGTAATAACTAGAACAAACAATCCAATACCCAGTCACCTTAAGATGAGAATGGCGGAGTAAAGAATGAATTGGGAAGCAACTACAGCAATAATAGGACTAATCGGAGTCATCGCTGTCTTTGCAACTCTGATGTACTTGGCATTACAGGTTGGTCAGAATACAAAGGCTATGCAGTCGGCCGCGCTTTATTCCAGCGTAGAATCAGCACAAAGCATACGAGAACTACTCATCAACAATGCCGAACTCACTGAGATTTATATTCTTGGGACGAAGCAGCCAAAAGACTTGACTGTGTCCCAGGTCATTCGCTACCGACTGCTAATGACCAACATGATGTGGGCTCTATGGAACATCTTCTCTCAAGCCCAGTATGCCCGTCTTTCCAGCGTCTGGAAGAGCCAGGAGTCTTTGGTCGCCAGGCTGATCAATAATGCAGGCGGCCAGTGGTACTGGAGAGAGTTTCAATCGGAGTTTGACGCAGCTTTCGTTGCAGAGATAAACCGCATACTGACAACATAGGAATTATGCCAGAGCTTCGTCTTCCGTGCATTCGTGCGCCAAACCGCACCGAAACTATGCCAAACCTGATGGTCCGCCCAGTAGCATTTCTTGTGCTGTTGTATTACTAATGGCAGTTGTCGACTGAAGACTCGTTATTGGCTATGGGGGTAGTTTTATGTCCGACGCTTCAGCTATAGAAACCTTTGCACAAGCAGAAGAACGCTGGAAGAAACGCGGCCTGTTCTACACGAGTGTATCGGTTGGTATCTTGCTGGTTATTTTCACGACGCGAAGTCTTATCGCTGGCGAAATTACGACTGCTCTGGTATTGCTGGCCGGCTTTCCATTCGCACTTGCAACGATGTGGGGCTGTCGTCTTGAGCCAATGCCCTGGTGGTTGCCACACCCAATTCTGCAATACCTTCTGGCAATGCTGGTTTATATGTTGATCAACAACTACCAGCAGTCTTCGCCATTAATGTGGCTATTTGCCGGTCCTGCAATTTGCATGTTCTGCCTCGGAGCCAGATTTGGCGGAATTATCAGCTTCTTCCTTATGCTGATTATCATCGCTGCACTCGTCTATAACGATCACATCTTGACTCCTGCCTACTCCATTCGTTTCGTTTGCGCCTTTATTCTGCTGACTGCAGTTTGTTATGCCTACGAACGAAACCGTGAAGTGGCGACCAAGCTCTTGTCTGAGGCCCAGGAACGAATCGACACGCTGGAGGGGCTGCTCCCCATTTGTGCCTGGTGCAAGAAAATTCAAAATCCGGAAGGCGATTGGGAAGTGATGGAGTCGTATATCTCGCACCATGTGTCAGTCGATATTTCCCATGGTGTATGCCCTGATTGCAAGAGCGAAGTCAGGAAATCAATCGCGTCCTAGAATTGGCTATGCTGCATACAGAGCTATTGCATCTGTAGTCTTTGACCGTTTCTAGCGGTCCCCGTGCTCCACGCCATCTGGTAGCTATCGCGACGATAGCGAATACGCGCAATACCATTCTCATCTCCGCAGCTGGTGATTTGAATTTCTTCACCCCTGGCAAGGCGAACTTTAGGCAACTGCCGATTGCAGACTCGATCCCTGATATCAAAAGCCACCGAGCTATTCCAACCATTGACGGCATACCAGGTGACCGGATTACTAATTTCGGGAGGTTCTACAGTACACGATGAGTAGAGTAAAAGCCCTGCTAATAAGAGTCCGTATTTTGTTTTATTCATAGCCTTCTTCTTGCTTCGGTTCCTGAACGAGCACCCAGGGCGCAACGACCACCGCCCACAACTCTTTATCTTGCGACTGCCATTGATCGGCTTTTTCAGCAGACACCTTGGCAACAAGGCCCGACTCAAGCCACTCTGCTACTTGCTTCCGATTGTCACGGACAAATTCGCTAGCCACGTTGATTAGATCCAGATTCGAAGCGACTTCAATCACAGCCTCATTCTGTTGATGTTCAGCCAGTGCCAGCCAGTTGATTCTCGCCGTGTCGTGATTGAGTTTCTTTTTTAGAGACTCTATATCGTTAGGGTCGATTTCGCTCATAAATTGTTTGTTTTGATGAAGAGACGAAGCACTATTATATTGCCGCCTGAGAAAAGAACAAAATCAACCCACTGAGCCACCAGCCAGAATGAAATTTTCAAACAATGCTCTCTTATTCTCGTTGTTAGTCTTATCCGCTTGTTCGACAGCGACAGTTCCTCCGTTATCTGATGTAAAAGTGATCGCGCATGGCGGCGGTGCAGCGCACTGGATTCGCAACTCCAGAAACGCAGCACAACAACTTGTTGCGGCCAAACTCAACGCAGAAACCAGGGGTCAATTCGATGGAATTGAGGTCGATATCGTGCTGACTGCCGACAATGTCCCTATCTTAGCCCATGACCCCTGGGTGAGCACAGATCTCTGTGAGTCCGATACTCGAGAGTTATCTTCCGCGTTGTTGATCAAGAATATCTTGAAGGAGGAATTGGTTTCTGAGTTCAGCTGCGGAGGTGTTTCTGATCCAGATCATCCGAGTGCAGAAATTCACTCAGAATCTATATTGGATTTTGAGGAATTTTTGACGATTGTTGGCCAGACGCCAGAGCTACTGGTCTATCTCGACCTCAAGATTCAGCTGCCTCTGACCAAGGCCGCTAGCGACTATGCGGAGGCAATTCTCACACTTTGGAAATCTGCTAATACTGGTAATCCATTGATGATTGAGGTGCCAGACAAGGAATCGGCGACCTATTTCAATGCCTGGCGGGATCGCTTGGAGTTTGAACTGGTTCTGTCTTATCCACCTTATTACGCTGGCGAGAACTGGACCCTTGTCGGAGCTGTTTCCGCATGGCAAACCTTCTGGCGAAAAGACCGCCCAGTTGAGTTCGCACTAGATTCTAACGCTGACTCAATATCGAGCCTGATGTCTCTCCTGCCAACTACGGCAGTCCGAGCTTTGCAGAACGAACGAGTTGGTATAGTAGCTTTTACTGCGCGTGACTACGAGCAGTTACACAAAGACTGTCTGAGTGGAGCATCAATTGTCATAACGGATGTCCCTCTTTCTGGACCTTGCCCGTGAGAGATCTCAGAAGGTATAGAGACCGTTCAAGTCATTGAGTTTGATGAGTCTTAAGTCACACTCATTGAATTCCCGATCTGCGCCGCTTGAAGTCGACTCGATATGGAGACCCAACGATACTTAATCCACTCGTTCACCAATACCGAATAACTCTGCATACACTCCCTCTTCAACGAGTCGTACATAGGCCTCTTTTAGGCGAGCAACGAGTGATGGGTCGGTCTGTTTGCTAACCACAAAGTAAGTACCGCTCGAAATTTGATCCAGCTTTATCAGGGGAACCAGCGCATCTGAAGGCATGTCATAGTCCCGCATAATGCCTCTCGCTTCATTTTCTGTCATCGGCCAGAGATCAACCCTGCCTCTTGCGAGCAAGATCGGTGATCTGGTTGGATTTCCTGTGTAGTGCAGGTTGGTAAACCCAAGGCTAGTGAACAAGTCGTCCGCGGCACCACGCCTGGCCAACCCGATATTAAAATTGCGCGCTTCTTCCAGTGTTGTTGGCGGATTACTTAGTTTGCCTTTTAAAGCATAGAGAAATACTTCTGCCGGATAGATCATCCCTATCCATTCGTATAGGCTTTCCCGCGGCTCCAAACGGACCATTGCGTAAATGAGAACATTCGCCTCTTGCTGCGCTGCTTGTTGCGCTCTGGACCAGGGAATAATTTCAAAAGTGAAATCGAGGCCTGCTTCACGGAACAAAGATTCAACAAACACTTCAGTTGGATTAGACACAACCTCAGCAGTCGGGTCTTTGATAGCTCCATCCAGAGAGCGTGGCCCAGTATAGACGGAGAATACTGGATCCTGTTGAGCGTTTACCAAAAATGAAATAAAGGAGAACAGCCCGAGAAGTAGCACTCGGTTGAAGTGTGTTGCTATGGCTCGTTCACCACTCAACATGGAGGCGCGCCTTTTGAGTTACGCGTCCGTTCTGGGTTATTTCCCTTTACCTGAATATAACTAACTCAAGCAATCGGGCTTTACAAGCAAAAGTACACCTCGCCACCAATTCTCTTCTTATGAGTTTGGTGAGTTTCGAGTTCACCTTAGTCAACGCCTGCTAACCAGATATCCAAATCTGGACTGCCGAAAACGAGAAAACACACTATCCAACTCTCCTAGCGCTTGCGCGGAAATTCCTACTTCGTTTAATAGCGCCTGCTGGGCTTCCATTTCCATTTGAGCTTGATTCACAATGAGCAGATTCCCATTCTCTTGAAGCAGGCTTGTTGCATGTTGCAACAATGCCCTTGGCTGAAAATACCTGTCGGGCAAGCCCCAATGCTGTAGAGGTGCGCGCACAACAAAAGGAAGTACCCATACAATCAGGTCAGCACGTTCCTGCACTTCTAGTAGCGAGCCTGCAACATAACGGCTCCCAGGTCGCTGTTTCGCCATCCACTCTCCATATGCTCTCCTCGTGAATCCGTTCAAATAGCGTGCGTTTGCGTCGAGTTCAACACCTAACCAATCAGCTGGATAGAAAGCAGACAGCGCAGGTAAATGAGAGAAATTTCGGCAGCCGATATCCATGCCCGCCCCAGGTGCAGAAGGCTTCGGAACATAACGGTCCAGAATATCCAAGATGTAGAGGTTTTCGATGTACTCGCCAGGACTACATACTTTCACCCAATCGCCGAGTTGATACTTTTCCTGCAGTTGCCCGTATCGGTATTGAACTTCTTCCGAGTACTGACTGGTCACCTTTTGTAAGTGACGAGTGCCACGCTTGAACGGAAGTGACGGGGAATAACTGAACAAGGATTTGCTTTGCCAGGACAGCTCCCTCGCAAGTTTGGATAACAGTGCCATTAAACGCTTCCAATTCAGAACTCAGTACAGAATCTAATGTAGAACCTAAAACAGGATAGAGTAACAGCATACCTGGGCACGGCTTTTCTACAAGAGCGAGGTTCAGTCCCTGTTGAATCCCGTCGTAATACCTACTGCGCTCTATTTCAAACCCGGTAGACAGGCAGGGCTAAACCATGACCCAAAAGATCGGAATCATACTTTTGTTGTGCTGCAGTATCGTAGCTTGTGGCAGGTCACTGGACAGCCTTGAGGGTCCCGAGCAGGGACAGGTATCCGGTCTGATGTGCAACAAACTGCCAACGTTGACTGCGGCACTCGAAATGCCCGTTAGCCAGTCAGCCTTGATCAGCGAAGGCCACTGCATCCACCTTCCCTATAGCGTACAAGTGAATGTGCTGCGCACGATCATGATGCCAGGTGATGGTAAGTACTCACAATTCACTATCAAAGTTCAGGGCAAGGATACAGAGATGTGGATTCAGACGAGTAAGATTAGTTAAGCGCGCTTTGCACACCGCTTCTTCCTGGCTCGGCTCATTACTCCTGCCCCCAACCCATCAGTAATTTCTCTACTGCTTCCTTTCTGTTCTTGGGAATACGAATCTTTGCTCGTCCAAGAAAGGGATACTTGGTTCGTGTGCTGAGCACAAGCGTTGTGCCGGGTTCAGATTGCCATTGATAATCTTCTATCTTGTGCCACTTCAACAGACCATAGGGGTGCCAGATCCCATTCTGCCTTATGTGCTTTCCTACCGCGGCGGTCAGCGCTTGATGAACAGCCATTACGCCGGCAAACATACTGGCAAGATTGAAGCCATCCCTTGAGACGAAGAACGGTACCAAAGCAAGCAAAGCGAACCACACCAGTCCTCTACTGCCTTTATTGCTTTTGGAATCATACAGCAGCGGCCCTCGGCTCAAGATGCCATAGATAAGGTTGAATAGAATAATGGCAAACAGGACAAGCCCACTGCACAGCACAAGCATCGTGAATGCCTGAAAGGAAGACAGGCCGTATAAGCGATTGATCAGCGAGGACATGAGCAGCAGGCAAACAGTGCAGTAACACCCGATTACCCAATTGCGAGTTGAATGAGACCAATGATCCCATGTGTTCGAGACAAGTAAGAATGCAAAAACCAGTGCGAAGAGCCCATAGGCGAGAAGGACAGTTACTGCGGTTACCATTCCATGTTCGTCCTTGTTCTCAGTCTTTCATCATGTAACTGGTGTTATGAGATTGAGATATCAGACCAGCAATTTCTGAATACTGCCGAACTCCAAAAGCTTGCGTCCCCAATTCTCGGAGTCGATGTCACTAAGCTGCACAGCGTCCCAGGCATTGGAACCAGTGGTCAGAAAATGAATTGGCAATCTCAACGCGTTCTTGCGCTCTCTGCGCCTGGTCTTTCTGAGCATAAACCGCACTTTCCCATCTGTCCATGTGATTGACGGGATCACATTTGGTTTAGCTCACCAATTCTCGCTACTCTCGAGATGTCTCTAGGATGCAGACTCATCCTGGGCAAGATCAGACTCCTGAACGCCCTTGGACTGTGGCCTTCCTGATCTACCTTCCAACAAACCAACGTCCCTCAGCATATGCCTGGAGAGCATGCTGGTATCCGGGTGAGATTTTCTTACTCTGAAAAACCTTTTCAGCAGATTTTTTAACGCTTCCACGGTGATACCCCTGGGGCTGACCGGGAATCATCAAGGGAAAGGAAGAAAGAAAGGTTCTAAAGAGAAGAGTTCTTGACCAGACCGCTTGAGATTCGCGGTCTGGTTGATGTCTATCTATCCAAACAGCGAAAACGCAGGTACACCATGCATGCACACACGTAGAGTGTGATGCTTGCCGGTGCCTGACATGGGCTTGTTGTTTAGATAAATATTGGTCATTTCGATTAGTCCTCCGAAGAGAAGCGCGCATGATACGCCTCGGAGATTGAGAATTAAAGGCCATTTCTGCGGTTGGCAATCAGGGAATTCAGGTCACGGCAAGCAAGCATTGGCCGGGCTACCTGTACTGATTCTGATAGTTCAGCCATGCACATTCTCGCTCAATCCAGCTCAGCTGCGATTTTGGCCGGATTATCGGTGAGAATTTCACACAGAAACCGGATTTTGAGCCATTTTTGGCTATTTTCCCGCCCTTTTCTCCAATATAGCCTCACTCTTGGGGAAGAAATCTAGTATCATACCGCACCATTTTTCCACGTAACCCGATAGCTAACATTTGAGCAGCAAAATGACCGATTTATCACGATATAGAAACATAGGTATTTTCGCCCACGTTGACGCCGGTAAGACCACGACGACAGAGCGTATTCTTAAACTGACCGGTAAGATCCATAAGACCGGAGAAGTACATGACGGGGAATCCACCACGGATTTCATGGATCAGGAGAAAGAGCGCGGAATTACTATTCAATCCGCTGCGACTACCTGTTTCTGGAATGATCACCGCCTGAACATTATCGATACTCCGGGACACGTTGACTTCACTGTAGAAGTCTATCGTTCACTGAAAGTATTGGACGGCGGTGTTGGTGTATTTTGCGGCTCCGGTGGTGTTGAGCCTCAGTCCGAGACTAACTGGCGTTATGCCAATGACTCAGAAGTCTCGCGAATCATTTTCGTGAACAAACTCGACCGCATCGGCGCTGACTTCCTCAGAGTTGTTGGCCAGGTCGAGGACATCCTCGGCGCGAATCCACTGGTCATGGTCCTGCCTATCGGTATCGAAGATGATTTCATCGGTGTCGTAGACCTCCTCTCCCGCAAGGCGCACGTATGGCCCGATCCAGGTAATCCTGAGAAATTCGAGATTCGCGATGTGCCAGAAGACATGGTGGACCAGGTTGAGGAATGGCGTGAGAAGCTGATCGAAACTGCCGTTGAGCAAGACGACGACTTGATGGAAGCCTATCTGGAAGGCGAAGAGCCCTCCATCGATGACATCAAGCGCTGCATTCGCAAGGGCACTATCGCTCTGGATTTCTTCCCGACTTATTGCGGCTCTGCATTCAAAGACAAGGGTATTCAATTGGTTCTGGATGCCGTCGTTGATTTTCTGCCGAATCCAACAGAGGTTGATCCCCAGGAACTGACCGATGAGACAGGCGAGCCGACCGGCGAAGTCGCCAAGGTCGATGCCAGCGAGCCCTTCCGTGCCTTGGCGTTCAAGATCATGGATGACCGCTATGGCGCTCTGACTTTCGTGCGCGTCTACTCGGGCAAGATCAACAAAGGCGACACCATCCTCAACTCATTTACCGGCAAGACCGAACGTGTCGGACGAATGGTGGAGATGCACGCCGATGACCGTAACGAAATAAACAGCGCACAGGCCGGTGACATTTTTGCCATCGTCGGCATGAAGGTTGTACAGACGGGTCACACGCTTTGTAGCCCTGATCATCCTTGCACCCTGGAACCAATGGTCTTCCCAGATCCGGTTATTTCTATCGCGGTAGCTCCGAAAGACAAGAGCAGCGTTGAGAAGATGAGTATCGCCATCGGCAAGATGGTCGCAGAAGATCCATCTTTCCAGGTTGAGACTGATGAAGACTCCGGCGAGACCATTTTGAAAGGAATGGGTGAACTGCATCTCGATATTAAAGTGGACATTCTGAAGCGTACTTACGGTGTTGAACTGGATGTAGGTGCGCCACAGGTTGCCTACCGTGAAACCATCACGCAAGAGATTGAAGACAGCTACACCCACAAGAAGCAGTCCGGTGGTTCTGGTCAGTTCGGTAAGATCGATTACCGCATCAAGCCAGGCGAGCCTGGCAGTGGCTTCGCATTCAGCTCAACAGTTGTCGGTGGTAACGTACCGAAAGAATTCTTCCCAGCGATTGAAAAGGGTTTCCAAAGCATGTTGGAAGAAGGCCCAATCGCAGGATTCCCGGTACTCGACGTTGAAGTTGAACTGTTTGACGGTGGCTTCCACGCAGTGGATTCCTCTGCGGTCGCTTTCGAGATCGCCGCTAAGGGCGCCTACCGACAGTCAATGCCAAAAGCGGCACCACAGCTGATCGAGCCCATCATGAAGGTTGATGTATTCACACCAGAAGATCACGTCGGTGATGTCATTGGTGACCTCAACCGTCGTCGCGGCATGATCAAGGATCAGATGTCAGGACCAACAGGTGTGCGCATCAAGGCAGACGTACCGCTGGCTGAGATGTTCGGCTATATCGGCCACCTGCGTACCATGACTTCCGGTCGTGGCCAGTTCTCCATGGAGTTCTCACACTATCTGCCATGTCCACAGTCAGTTTCTGATGCGGTTGTGGAAGCAGAGAAAGAGAGACAGGAAGCCAAGAACAAATAGTTACTGAGCTTTTTGTCTAGAAACAGGAAGGCCCCGATGGAGAGATCTATCGGGGCCTTTTTTGTTTTGATCAAAGGATCAAGTTACTCCGACCCCTTTGATTCACAGCTTGGACAAGATTCGGAATTCATCTGCTCCATTCCCTTGACGTAATCATCAAGAGAGGTCCATGCGTCGTTCTCTTTGATGTTGTGACACCAGGAACAGATATTCACATAACCGGATGCGACGGCTGACATGCTCTCGGACAGAGCCCTGCGCGCCAATACCAGCTCAGAAATGTCGACGACTGTGGATATTACGGCGATGACCTTCCCTTCATCATCGAAGAGCGGGGCCACCGTTCGGCTCGTCCAGATCCAATCGCCTACAGGGGTTGGCAGTTCCTCTTCCATGGTTACCGCTGTGCGAGAGTCGCGACAATTGATGTAGGTTTGCTTCAGGTTTCGTCGAGTTGTCTTGCTGTATTTAAAATCATCGACCTCCAGACCAATGTTGGCACCGGGTTCTATCTTATATAGAGACTCAAGCCCGGGACTCATTGCCATAATAACGAAGCGATCATTTTCTTCAACGCGCAGTACAGCGACATTGGCAGGAACTGCCAATACTGTTTCGTAAAAATCTTTCAGGGTGAATGCGCTCATTGATTCATGTACCTGTACTTGTAACTGGCTTGGCAACTCGAGCAAATCTCTTGAGAGAAATCCAAGTCAGTTCTGGCATTCACGAATTCAGTTAGTGACTGCCATTTGCCCGCATCGCTTTCAACGTTTTTGCAGGTACCGCAGATGTGCACGTGTTGCTCTAACAATGTGTTGAGATTGTCTTCAATCTTGCGCTGCGCCTCTACGGTCTCAGTAATGTCGATAGAAGAGGCGAGCACCGATTTGACGTTCCCGTCCTCGATGATTGGTGTGTGCGTGCTGCGGGACCATGCAACTGAGCCATCTCTCTGACTAATGGAATACTCAGCCAGTGTTGGAATCTTGCTACTCATGCAGCGCGCGATATTGGCCAATATATTGATAGCAATACTCTCCATATCTTCCGGAGGGCGACCACTAGCGATGCTCAGGCTTTTGGGGTTGACTGTTAACTCACGAGTTACACGGGAGAATCCGTAGACATCACGGTAGAGATCATTCATCGCCACTATAACGATTTCACCGTCCTGAAATTCAGCCAGACAAGTAGCGACTCCAAATGAATCCAGGACTGCTTGTTTGGTTTCTATTGCAGTGTTCAGAAGGAGGTTCATCCGATAAGCTCCACGAATTTCGTTATAGTATTTTGCATGGGTCGTATCAAAACCAGGCACGAACAAGAGAGTTGCCCAATGATTATGTAGGAGTATTACGGCGTTTTGGAAGCAGAGGTTAAGTAAATGGAGTTGTACTTTGACCGTTACCCGGCATTTTATACCGAATATCGTGGGGAAGGGTTTTAACGAAGATTACAAAGCACCAATAACCTAGAACATCGATAACCATCTTTCGGTTAAGTTACAAAGTTATCGGGATTTTCCGCTTTTGGGTTGAAGACGGATCACAATGACTTGCTCATAAACGAGTGTGGCACTCTTCGTCAACCAGCAACGCGACAGCGCCGACGATACTGCGGAATCGAGAATCCTGTATTTGGGGCTCTTCCTGGAACCATTACTTATAGTCTCAATCTATTTATACCGATCGTTTCTCTAAATTTCACTGTGACTGTTGACTTCTCACGAGTTTCGTGGCTTATTCTGACAGGTTCAGAATGGCAACTGTCTTCTAACGGTAAAACTTGGGGAAACACAATGAAAACAAAAATAACCGTATCTACCTCAGCAATGATTCTTAGTGTTCTGCTGGTTGGTTGCACCTCAATGGGCCTCGGAAGATATTACAGCGATCTGGCCAATATGGAACACGTTCCTGCAATCGGGACTATTCCTTCAAGAGTTGAATTGGACCAGGCTTGGGACTCTCAAATGCGAGAAGACTTTTGGTTTACGAGTCAGGGGTCTCGTATTCTTCCTTATAGTTGGTTTACCTGGCTAGAACTTCCCGAAAGCGACAGTGGGCAAATTGAGTATTTTCGCAGCGCAGAACATATGGAATCGCTGCGCTATTTGCCTGTAGAAACCTCCACGCTTAATCCCTCCGGGCTACCAATAGGATTCGCGCTCGATGAAGACACGCAGAATGATACAGCATGGCTAGGATTTACCTGTGCAGCCTGCCACACAAATCAGATTAACTATAACAGCACCAATATTCTGGTCGAAGGCGCTCCGACACTTGCAAATTTCACGAAGTTTTTCAGCACTCTTGTTCGCTCAATGAATCAGACCTCGCTAGATCAACCTCCTGGGAAGTTTGACCGCTTTGCGCGTAATGTGTTGGCAGAAAACTACTCTGCGTCATCAGCAAGTGAACTACATGAAAGCCTGGAACAAGTAACCCTCGCGCTTGCGACGCGACAAGAAGTAAATCGAGTCCCCGATAGCTACCCCGATGATTTCACCAGCTATGCTCGTCTCGATGCCTTTGGCGAAATTCAAAACGCGGGTACCGCTTTTGCCCTCAACGATGTCGCGAATAAAAATCCTCCCACCGCCCCTGTCTCTTACCCATTTCTATGGGGGACTCACCAATCTAACGTCGTGCAATGGAATGCTTCAGCCCCAAACACGCCTATCATTGGACCACTGGTAAGAAACATCGGCGAGGTTGTCGGCGTGTTTGGTCATTTGGAAATGAAGAAAACACCATGGTGGCAACGGCTTTGGGGGCATGACATTAGCTACTCTTCAAGCGTAGATATGATTGGAACTGGACATCTCGAAGCTCTGGTGAAATCACTTAGGTCGCCCGCGTGGCCTCCCAATATTTTGCCACCCATTGATGCAGAGAAAGCTGCAACCGGTAGTGTTCTCTATCAACAACATTGCGCCAGTTGTCATGAGGTCATACCGCGAGCTGATGAGGGACGCAATTACATCGCCAACCAGACACCGATTACAGAAATTGGGACGGATCCCGCCATGGCAGTCAATGCAGCAGGTCACATGGCGGAGAGTCTCATCCTCGAAGGTACTCGGGAAGCGATTTTAATCGGCTCACGATTTGGACCCACCACCGCTGCGATCAAGGTACCTGTAAACGGTATGGTCGGCATGGTACTCAAAGAACCTATCACGGCACTTGAAGCCGGGCTCATTCCCTATCTTTCCGATCCAAGTGCAGATCGAAACGCCAACATTGAGAATTTACTAGAAGGTCATCTAAGTGATGTCGCTGAATCCGGCCCGCAATCCGCTTCCGATCTGGTGTACAAAGGCCGACCACTTAACGGCATTTGGGCTACCGCCCCGTACTTACACAATGGCTCTGTACCCAACTTGTGGGAACTAATGCGCCCCCCTGAAGAGAGAACAACTTCGTTCGCTGTTGGCAGCCGAGAATTTGATCCGGTAAATGTAGGCTTTGATGTTCAACAAGGCCCCTCTACATTCAACGTACTTAATAGCAGCGGAGAGATTCAGCCGGGCAACTCCAATAGGGGGCACAGCTTTGGTACAGATCTCAGCGAAGATGATCGCTGGGCAATAGTGGAGTATATGAAGAGCTTGTAGAAGCCCTTCTGACACCGAGAAATTTGGACTCAAAAAAAGTAGGGACACTGAAAACTTAGTGGCAGTGGCTTGTTTAAGTTACTAAATTATCAGTGCCCCCTTCTCACTAGGAATATTAAGCACAGAGGTATCGGGATGAAACTCAAAGGAAAGAGTGTTGTAAATCTTACCAGTGTAGTTATTTTTCAATTTTTCTTAGTAAATACCGCGTATTCGGAAGCATTTGTCGCTCGTGGTGACTTACTTAATTATACCGATGAAATTTATAGTTTAGATTTGGTTGGCGGGACTTTTGAAGCTTTGGTTACATTCGACTCAAGTCTTCCACGAACCGGACCGAATGTGTTGCCAAATCAAGAATCCTCCTATTGGCGAGACAGTGTACTCAGCGTTCAATATACTCTTTTCGATTCTGATGGGATATTGAGGTTACAAGATACTGTATATCCAGCTGGTGATTTCCAGCTACTTTCTCAGAGAACTTCAATTACAAATAATTTAAGTAATACTTTTGATTTAATTGCATGGTCTATAGCTCGATATAACTATAATCCAACTCTTTTGGATAACATTTCACTCTATTGGGTGCCAACCCATGGCAACGAAGATTTGGTAACAAATGTTTTGGATTATCCGAGCCCACTCGACACAGTAGGTGGAATAGGTCGAATTACTCGAACAATTGGAACGTATACTGATCATATGTTCCATTTTTTTGGTGCCATAAGAGAAGTAGAGCTCTTCGAGCCAGATGCTGATGGAGATGGTATTGAAGACGCAATCGATTCTTGTATCAATTCAGATCTCTCTGATCATGTAGCTTATGGAAATAGCCAGTCTCAGGTTCCGAATTATCTATTTCAAGATGGTTGTACAGTTAATGATGTGTTGGATATTTTAGGTGGCTCAGCGAAAAATCATGGACAATTCATTAGTCAAGTTTCAGAGCATACAAGGGCTTTAGTTGACCAAGGTGAAATTTCTAGCAAAGAAAGAAGCGAAATACAGAAAACAGTAGCGACATCAAAATAAAAGGCGGATTAAGGGGACACTGATAACCTGGTAGACATCCAAGGCGACATTAAAGGAGTGAGGGCATTTTGATCTCAACCCTATGCGCCATATTTGTTGGCTAAAAGATCAAGTTACTCCGACCCCCTTTATTACGCTACCCCCTTGATCCATTTGCGATATTTAATTACTAGTGCCCTGATCGCTCCTGCCTCCATATATCACGTGATTGAGTGCAATTGGTTAAATTCCAATGAAAATTAAGGTACCGTTAATATTGTGGGTGCTATCAGTAACCCTTGCTGCTCATAAATAAAAAGGTAAACCAATTGATTAAGAAGAGCGTCTTCGTACTCGCCATCATTGCAATCATAAACGCTGCGCAGGCACAGCAGCCTGAACCAATCAACCCGCGATTCCATCATGTGCATTTGAATAGCACTGATCCAGATGCGGCAATTGACTATTACACATCAAAATTTAAGGCTGAGCGTCGGAGGTTTTCCGATGAGAACGATGCTGTATGGACTGGTGACTCCTGGTTGTTATTCAACAAAGTGGATACCCCGCCGCCTTCGGCGATGATTTCGGCGCTGTTCCATATTGGGTGGGGCGCCGTTGATATGAGTGGCGCATATCAGGAGCACGTCAATAGCGGCACACTCTTTCAGACTCCTCTCGAGGACATTAGCGGAAGGGTCGGGTATCCGGAGGGTTCGGAAAATTTCTTTTTCGCTTACATTGATGGACCAGATCATGCGCTAATAGAAATCAACACAGCAAATAATGATGAGTTCGGACATGTACATCTCTTTAGCGAAGATCCCATTGCGGCTGGGGAGTGGTACGAGACACATCTAGGCGTAAGAATCACTTTACAGAGAGAAGAACGCGTTTATAAAGGCAGTCAGATTGGACCCTCAGCGTCGTTCAGATTGAATCATGTCAGAGTGCTCATCTGGCCGACGGCATATCTTGAAAGTATCGACTACGAGCCATGGAATGGCAGACAGAATCTCGCCCCGACTTCAGGACGAGTGCTTGATCATATAGGCGTGGCGGTTGATGACCTGGACAAGGCAGTGGAGGCGATGAGGAGGAAAGGGTTGGAAGTCATTTTGGCACCGGACGACTCGGGCTTTGCAAGGCATGCATTCCTGGAAGGGCCAGACCGGATTACCATTGAGCTAGTTGAGGAATGAGTGAGTAAAAAGGCGCAGTGATGTGTGCCTGTATCGAAGATTCCATACCAGATCCCATTCCTGGAATTACTAGAAAAGTAGGGGATACTGATAATTTAGTGGCAGTTGGCTTGTTTAAGTTACTAAATTATCAGTGTCCCCTGCTCACATACAGTATCTCCTGAAATCTAGACCGGCAAAAGGTTACAAGGTTATTAATAACGCTTCATGTCGTTCTTTCGCTCAGTGTTTCTCATCCACACCAGAGACGGTATAGTTCAATTTTAAAGCACTGTGGTTGTTGCTGTTTTTAGCTGCTAAGGATAGGAATGAATCTACGAAGAACCAAAAATGGGCACACGTCTCGCACCACTACCGCAGCTGAACGCGGTACTTCAGGAGCAAACCACTCCAACTACGAGCAAGCCATTCATAGTATTCAAGACAATAGATCGGCCTCAGTTGCACAGGCTAAGTTTGCTGACTCCGTTTCCGGCATGGGCACTGTACAACTAGGACAGGGTTCGAGTAAGCCACAAGCCCCTACGCCAATGACGAAAGCTCAATGTGAAGCGGAGATGATGAAGGCTGCTGAAGCGGCTGGAAAGTGTAAAAAATTTGCGGTAATTGAAACAGATTATGAAAAGAAAACTTCGGTAAAACCTGTACTTGCAGAAAGAGCACAAGTGAACCCAGAAAACATTTCGACTACAAACTGCGAAGCGTTTTTCAATGAAGCCCGAGACAGAGCGAAGAAGTATTTGCCAAATGCTTCTGAGCTTCAAGACGACCTTGCGAAGTTGTTAGAGAAAATAGCCGAGTGGAAAATGTGGGAGAAGAATTGGCAGAGTACAAATTAGAGGGCCCGTCCTTAGCGATTCAGCTACTCATGGGATGCCTGAAAGGTGCGAAGCACCGCAGACGGCGGAACGCCGCCCCGAGTAAAACGAGGGGTGAGGAATTTGGGCCCACCCAAATTCCGAATCACAAAACACTTTCAGCCCGGCACTGCTTTTATCGAAGTCAGTGCCGGGTTTTTGGGATGCCTGATACGAGTTGTAAGAGAATTCTATCTAGCCATCCCTGGCGCCGCTTCAGAGTTCTTCTTTGGCCCCAGCCGCGCCATCCTTGGCGCGTCGTTCATCCCTGAAAGAGCTTCCGCTCTTTCTGCGCTACGCGCACCGGTCTTCACCCTACTCCACATGGGGGATTCCCCATGTTCGAATGGGGCACTGACTAGCATCCAATAAAAAACCCCACCCGGCGTAGCCGGATGGGGTTATTTATTGGATGCCTGACAATGACCTACTCTCACATGGGGAAACCCCACACTACCATCGGCGCTAAGCGGTTTCACTACTGAGTTCG